>Ga0224531_1000004_pt1 | contig 203237 bp, 168 predicted proteins | sample CBST100metaG_FD_179876 | JGI IMG/M metagenome (GOLD analysis project Ga0224531, IMG submission 179876) | Peat soil microbial communities from Stordalen Mire, Sweden - C.B.S.T100 | ecosystem: Environmental > Terrestrial > Soil > Wetlands > Peat | place: Sweden: Norrbotten County, Stordalen Mire...
AGGCTCGCACGAAAGAAGCCCTTGATCAGGCCATCGCAGAACTGCTGCCGCTGCTCACTGCCGACGACGCGAAAGCTTGGTTTCGGCTCCCTTTTCACGCTCTACAACAATAGGAGAAATGCTCTAAGGGATACGTTTCGCGGGGGCAAGGTCAGTCGAGCAAGGTTCCGAAAGACGCAACCTCCACCTCCGCACGTGGAGACTCACCGTTGAGTCGAAGAAGAAGGGCTTGCGTGGCCTTCCGTGCCTGGGTTTCCGTTGTGTACAGAGTGCGATCCCCGAGGATCACACTCTGACGTTTCCGTTGCCCACATTCGTCTCTGCACGAAATTCAGCCCTGTGCGACCATCGCGCAATTTTTACCTCCGAGCAGATACACTGTCTGCTGATAGAAGATCACCCCACGCAAATGGGCGAAGATAGGGAGCAGCAGCGCGTTTCAACGAGCCATTGCCGGTTGGGTCCGCTGCTGAATCGGCAGCAACCCGGCGCGAATATTTCTGCTGAAAACAGCAGGCGCGACCTGCATAATTCTCATATGCGCCTCTTTGTTGCGATACCGTTGGCGGCGGCGGTGATCGGCGAACTCTCAGCGATCTCGGCACTGCTCAAATCCCGCGAAGACGGGCTTCGCTGGCAGTCGCCCGAATCGTGGCATATCACGTTGCAATTTCTGGGCAATAGCAGCCAGGATCAATGCGAATGCGTTGCCGTGCGCTTGCACAAGCTGCATTTGCCGCCGGTCTCCATACGGCTCGGGGACCTGGGCTTTTTTGACCACGCCGGGGTTTTCCTGGCCACCGTCAAACTTTCGCCCGAGCTGCTTCTGCTTCAGGAGCGCGTCACCGCAGCGACGGAGCCTTGCGGCTTTGTCGCTGAATCCCGCCCCTTTCAGCCTCATATCACCCTGGCGCGAAGCAAGGACAAAGGCCCACGTCAGGGCATCGGCAAACTCAAAGCCGAACTCGAAGCCCGGGCAAGCCGTCCGCCCAAGTTCACCGGATTTCTTGCCGAGGAGTTTCTTCTGTACGAAAGCTTTCTCGGTTCCGGCGGCTCACGCTATGAAGTCCGCGAGCGCTTTGCCCTCGATGGGCAATAGAGTCATTGACAAGCGAATCAGCCTTTGGCGTACACTCATCGCGGCAAGCAGAATTCCATATGAAAGGAGACTCCCGGTGAACTGGACAGAACTGTTGAAGCACGAGATTGAATCGACCTATGCAAGCACAGAAAAACTCATGGATAAAGTGGATACGAAGAGCCTTGACTGGAAGCCGGAGAGCGGCAGCAACTGGATGACCGTCGGCCAGCTCTTGAAACACATTTCGGAGGGGTGTGGCACCGGCTGCAGAGGCTTCGTAACCAGCGACTGGGGACTGCCCACAGGCACAAAGATGGAAGACCTGCCGCCAGAAGAAATGATGCCACCCGCCGAGAAGCTGCCCACGGTTAAGAGTGTTGAGGAGGCCCGGAAGCTGCTCTCAGAGGACAAGGCCCTCGCCCTCCAGATGATCGATCAGGCCGGCGAACACGACTTGGCCAACAAGGAGGTTTCTGCGCCGTGGGCTGCCGGCTCATCGTCCGTTCTGGGCTGGCATCTGCTTCAGATGGTCAAGCACCTGGACCGGCACAAGAGCCAGCTTTTCTATTACTTGAAGCTACAGGGTAAGCTCGTCAATACGATGGATCTCTGGGGCTGATGCCGCACCCGTTCTGCGATGCGAGGTTGCACAGAACGGATCTGGGACGAAGGCGCGGGCGAGTTCGACTGAGCACAATCGCCGGGGTTCTTTCCCGTCGTCAGCGATTCTTTGCCTTAATCTGCTATCTTCATAAGTTGCATCTTTTCACTCCAGAATCGCCAGCGCCACCACGCCCCGAGGATCATCGCCTTCATGCCTGACGCGTCCCTTTCCCGCCGTCCGCCCTCTCCGTTCTACCGCTGGGCTGTGCTCGTTTTCGTCAGCCTGGCCATGTTTGGTAACTACTACGTCTACGACTGCATCGCACCGATTGCCGACCTGCTCTCGAAGCAACTCGGATTCTCCGACTCCAATATCGGGCTGCTGCAGGCCATCTATAGCTTTCCGAATCTGATCATGGTGCTGATCGGCGGTTATCTTGTGGACCGCATCGGCGCGCGCAAGGCGATCTTTATCTTCGGAATGACCTGCATGATCGGAGCAATCGTCACGGTTCTTTCCGGCCAACTTGTTCTGATGGCGACCGGGCGCCTGATCTTTGGCGTCGGCGCCGAATCGCTGATTGTCGCCGTCACCACAGCCATCGCCAAATGGTTCCGCGGCAAGGAGCTGAGTTTCGCCTTCGGCATCAACCTGACGATTGCGCGCCTCGGCTCCCTGCTGGCACAGAATTCGCCCACCTGGGCCCGGTTCGCCTATTCGAGTTGGCGCACGCCGCTGTTGATTTCCGTCGGCTTTGCAACCTTCTGCGTGATTGGAGCCCTGATCTACTGGGTGATGGAAGTCTACGCAGAAAAGCACTTCGAACTCGGGCAGGCTGGATCAACCGACAAGGTGGTCTTCAGCGACCTTTTCCATTTCGGAGTTTCTTTCTGGTTCATCGTGGCGCTGTGTGTCGTTTTCTATTCGGGGATCTTCCCTTTTGAGACTTTCGCCTACAAATTCTTCATGGGGGTTCACCACACGACGCGCGAGATGGCGGGCATGCTGGTCAGTTCCCTCACCCTTTGCACCATGATCGGCACGCCGCTGCTGGGCTTGTTTGTGGACAAGGTTGGCAAGCGCGCCCTGCTGATGATGATCGGGTCGGTGCTGCTGGTTCCGGTCTATCTCATGATGGCGTACACCCACACCCAGGCGTCGCTCTATGCCCCGATGGCCATGATGGGCATTGCCTTCTCGCTGATTCCAGCGGTAATGTGGCCGTCGGTGGCCTACATCGTGGACCAGCACAAACTAGGCACGGCCTACGGGCTGATGACCGTGATTCAGAACATCGGCTTGTTCGGCTTCAACATTGTCATCGGCTGGGCCAACGACCACAGCCACGCCAGCGCCGCCAATCCTGCCGGGTACCACATGGGCATGTGGATCTTCTCCATTCTCGGCATCCTGGGCATGCTCTTCGCCTTTCTTCTGCGGCAAAGAGAAATGGGACCGCACGGGCACGGCCTGGAGATCATCACCGCCGGCAAGGATTAGAAATCTGCTGCGCTGTGGCAGAAATCCGGCTCCATATCTGAATACGAAGAACCTCCAGCCTGATTTTTGATTACATCAAGCTGTTTTTCCTTTTCTTTTCCGGCAGTTGCGATTATCGTGGAGAGTCAAGCCCGACCACAATTTTAGATTACCTGTAATCGCGGCCGAGCAAGCGACCACCTAATCATGGGCATGAAAATCCCCACTGCTGCTGATATAGAACAATGGCCATGGTCTGTTCGCGCCCTGATGGGATGCGGCGCAGCCTGCCTTGCCCAATTGCTTACCTATGCAGTCCTGCCGTTGCGCGACTTTCCAGCAGCTTTTGCATTTCCCACCATCATCCTGAGCGCCTGGTTCCTGGGCAAGTGGGGCGGCGCGGCCTGCACGCTTGCCGAAGCGGCGCTGATCGCCCCGTCTCTGGTCAGGATGAAGACCCTCTTGCCCCAACCAGGGGAAAGCGTGCCACTAGGGGTCAGGCTGCCGGTTTTCCTGGGTATGTCGATTCTTCTCGGCTGGACAATCCAGAGGCTGGCGCAAAAGCGCACTGAATTGCGAACCCGGGAGCTGAACCTGCAGCTGATGCTGGCCCAAGCAAAATACCAACTGGCAGAAGAACGCACCCGCATCAGCGAGGAACTGCTGGAACGCGGCGAGATGCTGAAAATTGCGCTTGATCTCAACTGCATGGGGCTGTGGGCTTGGGATCTGGAGAAGGACTCGGTCCACTGGTCAGAAGAAGCGGACCGGATGGCCGGCCGCCAACCCGGTTCCATCAGCCGGCTGCCTGAGGAGTGGATGCTGTTGATTGACCCCGAGGACCTGAAGCGCATCAGGCGAGCATGGGCCGAGACATGCGACAGCGGAAAGGATTTTCATGAGCAATTCCGCCTGATCTGGCCGGATGGATCGCTGCATTGGCTGGAATCGGAAGGCAAGTGCCAGCGCGACAACGAAGGCCGGGTAAAGCGTGTGGTCGGCGTGATGACCGATGCAACTCGCCGCAAGCAGACCGAAGAGGCGATGCTGCGGACGGAAAAGCTGGCCGTTGCCGGGCGACTGGCTGCCGCGATGGCGCACGAGATCAATAATCCTCTGGAGGCAGTGGGAAACCTGCTTTACCTGATTTCCATCTCCGAAACCACCGAGGCCGTCCGATCGTATGCCCACCAGGCGCTCGACGAAGTGATGCGAGTCTCGATGATTACCCAGCAAACGCTGAAGTTCCATCGCCAGACAGGCACGCCTGCGATCACTCGGCTGTCAGATGTCGTGACGGCGGTGCTTTCACTGTTCCGCACCAAACTGCAAGCCGCCGGAATCACGACCCGGGTGCGGGTGGACGGGGAAGAAGGAATCCGGTGTATGCCCAGCGAACTGCAGCATCTCTTCGCCAACCTGGTGTCGAACGCCATCGACGCCATGCCGCAGGGTGGCCGCCTGCTCATCCGCCTGCGGCCCTCGCGCGACTGGCAGGACGGCAAGACAGACGGGATGCGCGTGACCTTCGCCGATACGGGCATGGGCATGAAACGGGCAACAATGCGACGCATCTTTGAGCCGTTTTTCACCACCAAGGCGGAAACCGGAACCGGGCTTGGAATGTGGGTTGTAGCGCAATTGGCGGAACGGCTCCGCGGCGATGTACGGGTGTGGAGCACGCAGCGCTCCAGAGGCAGCGGAACGGCATTCTCCGTCTTCCTTCCCTTTGAAGACGATTCCCGCTACTTCGAACCCTCGCCGTTGACACCATACGAATCGAGCACATCCCCGAGCGACACCACGCCTTCCAACTTGTGAAGATTGGCCCGGTCTACCACCGGCAAGACATCCAAATGCTGCCTACCCATGCGTTCGAGAGCCAACGGCAACGGTTGATCCGCATGGACATGAGGAACACGAATCGCCGCGACCAGGATTTTCAGCGGCAACTCATCTTTTCCATCGGCAACAGCACGCTTCAGCGCGTCTCGGGTCATCATGCCCAGGAAGTGTTCCCCGTCCGCTACAGGCCACGTGTGGAAGGCGCTCAGGCGCGTTTGCTTGATTGCCTCCTGGACGCTCGTTTCCGCCGAAAGCAGCCGCGTCGAGCGCCGCATGACCTGAGCCACGGTGCAATGAACCGTTTCAGTACGTGCGCCACGGCTGGGCAGATGAATGCCGTCCTGCTGCGCCAGCGCCTCGTAGATTGGCTGCTTCTGAAAGTGGGAAGAGATGAAGAAGCTGGTCAGATTGGCAATCATCAGTGGCACAATGACGGCGTAATCCCGCGTCATTTCAAAGATCATCAGCACCGAGGTCATGGGGGCGCGCACGATACCGGCAAAAAGCGCGCCCATGCCTACCAGTGAGTAGGCGCCGGAGGTTGCCGTATACCCCGGCAGCAGTTGATGAGCGACGGCGCCCATAGCGCCTCCCAACATGGAGCCAAGGAATAGACTCGGGCCAAAGATCCCGCCCGCATTGCCCGAGGCATAGCTGACCGTGACACTAACAAGTTTGAGCACCACCAGCACCAACATCAGTTTGAACGCCATCGAGCCATTCAGGGCGCTACCGACGTAGCCGTAGCCGACGCCCAGAACCTGCGGCACGAACCAGCCCATCAGGCCCACCGTCACGCCGCCCGCCACGGGCTGAAACCAGCGCGTGCTCCGGGGCAAATGCGCAAAGAACTTGCGCATCTCCAGCAAAAGCCGTGTAAAAGCAACGGAAAGAAAGCCGCCGGCAATGCCCAGCAGAGCGTAGATGCCAAATTCCAGCGGATGAATCAGTGTGTATTGAGGCACTTGAAAGAGCGGACTATTGCCCAGTAACATGCGCAACACGGCCCAGGAAGTGGCGGAAGCCAGCACCACGGAGCCCAGGATCGGCGCATTCATGTCGCCCATCACCTCTTCCAAGGCAAACAGCACTGCCGCCATCGGCGTATTGAAGGCCGCGGCGATGGCCGCCGCCGCGCCCACGGGGATCAGGGCGCGCACCTTTGCCGGACGCAAACCGAACCAGCGACCAAGGACCGAGGCGATTCCGCCGCCGATCTGAACGGACGGCCCCTCGCGGCCCAACGGAATCCCGCTGGCCAGCGTCGTGGCCGTGCAGAAGAACTTGCCCACAACGGTGCGCAACGAGATGACCCCATTGCGCGCAAACAGCGCGGTTTTGGTCTGGGGAACGCCGCTGCCCCGTGCGCCGGGAAAGTAGCGGTAGAGCAGAAAGCCCATGGCCAGCGAGCCCGCCACCGGCGCCAGAACCCGCCTCCACGCGGCGCAGCCCGGCGCATAGAGGCGCATTCCCAGCCGCTCCGTGAGCACGATAAAAGCCACCACGGTCAGCCCTGTGAGCGCTCCAATCAGCAGTGACAGCAACAGGAAGACCTGCTCCTCGTGCTCACTCAGATATGCCCTGACCCGCAACCCGAGAGCTGCACGGCCTGACGCTTGAGGCTGATTCCGGCCATCGGCAGATGCCATAAGAACAGTTTACGCGAAAGGAATTTCTTCTCCCGGCGGGTGAACAATCGAGCCCAGCTGTTCCAGGGTGCACATTCTCATCTCTTTGATGCCGCTGTGAAAGGTGCCTCGAACGCATCGCAAAAGCAGGATGCGTGGCGGCCAACTGTGAATTCTGCGCGATGTCCTAATCTCCTCCGGCTGCTAGAAATATCATTCGGCCCCTTTTCGCGCTAAAATGAGTACAGCAGCATGACTCTTTATCAGCCCATTCCGGCCCTGCTCTAGCGGCGCCCGCCGCCTATACTCTTTCCTCGCCCTTTTTCCTTTCCAATTCTCTACGCCAGAACAAACCCACACAGTCGAGGTTTTGCCGTGATTGATCGTTTGGAACAGATGGAGCAGCGCTATGAAGAGCTGCAAGCCCAATTCGCTTTGCCTGAGGTCCTCAACGACCACGAAAAATACCAGAAGGCAGGCAAAGCGCTCAGCGACCTGGAACCCACGGTGCTGAAATACCGCGAACTGAAGGAAGTCAGCATTGCGCTGGACGAATCCAGCGCAATGCTGGACGACGCGGAGATGAAAGCGATGGCCGAGGAGGAAATCGCCCGGCTTGCCCCGCGCAAAGCCGCTCTGGAAGAAGAGATCAAGCTGCTGCTGCTGCCCAAGGACCCCAATGACGAAAAGAACGTCGTTCTGGAAATTCGCGCCGGCACGGGCGGCGACGAGGCCTCGCTGTTTGCCGCCGAAATCTTCCGCATGTACACCCGCTTCGCTGAGCAGCATCGCTGGAAGGTTGAGGTGCTGAACCTCTCCGAATCCGGCGTGGGCGGCTACAAGGAAGTGGTTGCCATCATCGAAGGCGAACGCGTCTACTCGCAATTGAAGTGGGAGAGCGGTGTGCATCGCGTACAGCGCGTCCCGGTCACCGAAACGCAGGGCCGCGTGCACACCTCGGCGATCACGGTGGCCGTGCTGCCCGAGGCCGAAGACGTGGACATCAAGATTGAAGCCAAGGACATTCGCATTGACACGTTCTGCTCCTCTGGCCCAGGCGGCCAGTCGGTGAACACCACCTACTCCGCCGTGCGCATTACTCACCTGCCCACCAACACCGTGGTCAGTTGCCAGGATGAAAAATCGCAGATCAAGAATCGCGACAAAGGCATGCGCGTGTTGCGCTCCCGGCTTTATGACATGGAGACAAAGCGCCAGCAGGACAAACTCGCGGCTGAGCGCAAGCAACAGGTCGGCACCGGCGACCGCAGCGAGAAGATCCGCACCTACAACTTCCCGCAGAATCGCATGACCGACCATCGCATCGGCCTCACGCTGCACCAGCTTGACATGGTCATGGAAGGCCACCTGCAGCCCATTGTCGATGCGCTGATCGCCCACTACCAGGCCGAGCAGTTGAAGGCTGACAGCAGCCAGGCGGCCTGAGACATTCGATGACCTCACTGCGCCATCATCGCGATCTTGCCAGTTGTGCGCTGAAGAATGGTCCGCACCCTGACCGCGCCAGCCAGGATGCCGAGGCGCTGCTGCTGCACGTCCTCGGCAAAGACAAAGCTTGGCTGATCGCTCACGCGGAGGCGTCGCTCACCGGCGACAAGCAAACCCGCTATGCCGAATTACTCGAACGGCGCCATCGCGGCGAACCCATCCAATACATCACAGGCGAAACCGAGTTTTACGGACTTCCTTTTCGCGTTACGCGCGACGTGCTGATTCCGCGCCCGGAAACAGAGCATACAGTCGAGAAAGTGCTGAGCCTGGCCGCGAGTTTCGATGCTCCGCGCATTGTGGATGTGGGCACTGGCTCGGGCGCCATCGCCGTTGCGTTGGTCCATAACCTGCCCCACGCGCTGATTACCGCCGTCGATCTGTCTTCTCCCGCTCTGGCTGTGGCACGCAAAAACGCAGAGATCAATGGAGTTTCAGAGTGCATTCGCTTTTTGCAGGGCGATCTGCTCACGCCGGTAGCCGGGGAGCGCTTCGATTTTGTCGTCTCCAATCCGCCGTATGTGCCCGCGGCCGACCGCGCCACGCTGGCCGTCGAGGTACGCGACTACGAGCCCGCGATGGCCCTCTTCGCCGGCGACGATGGACTTGAAATCTACCGTCGCCTTCTTCCCGCAGCCTTCGACACGCTCACTCCTAGCGGCTTTTTGATTCTCGAAATCGGCTACGGCCAATCGCACGCAATCATTGAGTTGCTCGTCAACTTTGGCTTCAGGCAGATCGATTTCGTTCCCGATCTGCAAGGAATTCCTCGCGTTGCCTGCGCGCAGCGTCCATGACAGAATGCGTGGAGTGAATCCGTGGCGCCTTGCGCGTGCTTGCCCGGGCTGGGTATCGTTGTGAAACAGAGAGAGCTTTTTTCGGAAAGAGATTCATGGACGTTCTAAAACAACTTTTCGAGCAGCATTTTCACGTGCCAGCCGAAGACGTGCAGCCGCTTCAGGGCCAGCTCGGCGGCTCGGGGCGCACCATTGTCCGGCTCACAGGCGGCCAGTTCAGCGCCATCGGCATTCTGTATCCCGTGCGGGAAGAGAATGTCGCTTTTCTCGAATTCTCCCGGCATTTTCGCAGCCATGGATTGCCTGTGCCGGAGATTTATGCGGAAAATCTGAGTGAAAACGCCTACATCGAAGAAGACCTGGGCGACACAACGCTCTTTGATTTCCTCGGCGCAAATCGCACCGGAGACGCCATCGCTCCCGAAGCGATGGAAGCTTATCGCAAAGTGGTGGCCGAGCTGCCGCGTTTTCAGATCGAAGCGGGCCGCGATCTGAATTACAAAGTCTGCTACCCGCGCGCGAGCTTCGACCGCCAGTCGATCAACTGGGACCTGAACTATTTCAAATATTATTTTTTGCGACTGGCCGGCATTTCCTTCAACGAACAGGCGCTGGAGGATGACTTCAGCCGGCTGACAAAGTTTCTGCTGGCCGCCAGCCACGATTTCTTTCTCTATCGGGATTTTCAATCGCGCAACGTGATGCTGTGCGACGGGCAGCCATTTTTTGTGGACTACCAGGGCGGCCGCAAAGGCGCGCTGCAATACGACATTGCGTCGCTGCTTTTTGACGGCAAAGCCGATTTGCCGCCGGAAATGCGCCAGGAGTTGCTCGATCACTATCTCGAATGTCTGGGCAAGTTCATTCCGGTGGACCGCGCGGCGTTCATGCAGCACTATTACGCATTCGTCTATGTGCGCATTCTGCAGGCGCTGGGAGCTTACGGCTTCCGGGGATTCTATGAGCGCAAGGCCCACTTTCTGCAGAGCGTGCCCTACGCGCTGAAGAACCTGCGCTGGCTGGCGGAAAACGTCAAGCTGCCCATCGAACTGCCAGCGCTGATGAATGCCATTCAGGGGATGCTCACGTCGGAGAAATTGCAAGGCTTGGCGGCCAGCGCGGACGAGTTGACGGTGCACGTTTTCAGCTTCAGCTTTCGCCAGCAGATACCCGCCGACGAAACCGGCAACGGCGGCGGATATGTCTTCGACGTTCGCAGCCTGCCGAATCCGGGACGCGAAGAACGGTTCAAGCAAATGACCGGCAAGGACGCGGCTGTCATTGACTATCTCAATCAACAGGCAAGCGTACATCAGTATCTTGCTAGCGTTCTCGCGCTGGTGGATGCGAGCATAAGCGCCTATCAGCGCCGTGGCTTTACGAACCTCATGGTCTCGTTCGGCTGCACCGGCGGCCAGCATCGCTCGGTCTTTTTTGCCGAGCAGTTGGCGAAGCATTTGCGGGACAACGGCGTAAAAGTGATTGTCCGCCATATCGAGCAGGAGAAGATAGGCCGATGAAGGCGATGATTCTGGCCGCGGGACTGGGCACGCGGTTGCGTCCGCTGACCGACTACCGGCCGAAGGCGCTGGTCCCCGTTGCCGGGCGCACGCTGCTGGAGATCGCTCTCGCGCGGCTGCGCTCTTTTGGCGTCAGCGAGGTTATCATCAACGCGCATTATTTCGCGGAAATGATTGTCGAATATCTGAAAGCCAACAATAACTTCGGCATGAAAATTGAAGTTTCCTGCGAAGAAGAGTTACTGGACACCGGCGGCGGATTGAAGCGGGCCGCGCACTTTTTTCTGGAAGACAGCGGGAAGATCGACGAGCCGTTCATCCTGCACAATGTCGATGTCATCAGCAACATCGATCTAGCAAGCATGGTGCGCTTTCACACGGAGCGCAATGCCCTCGTCACAATGGCCGTTCAGCGGCGGCAGACTTCGCGGCATCTTCTTTTCGACGAGCAGGGCGAGCTTTGTGGCCGTCAAGCCGGACGAAAGGGTGAAGTTGAGTGGGCGCGGCCTGCGGCGCAAACGCAGGCGCTGGCCTTTTCCGGCATCCATGTTATTTCGCCTCGAATCTTCGCAAAAATGGAAGAAAAAGGCGCGTTTTCCATCATTCCGGCCTATTTAAGTCTGGCTGCACGGGGAGAAAAAGTCCTCGCTTTTCGCGCGGATGGATGCTATTGGCGCGATCTTGGCCGTCCGGAGAACATAGCGCAAGCCGCGCAAGACTTGAGCAACGGTAAGTTCTCTATCGCTTGATATAGATATAACCTAACTCATATGGGGCGAGTGTGGGTCCTTTGTCTCCCAGGTCCCAAAAGCGGGACCTGGGGCACCCAGTTACTGGCCTATACTTCCTCAGCATTTTCTTCGGTCAGCTCTTCGTCCTCTTCTTCGGGATCGTAATCGTCGCATGTGTCACTCCGATTGCAGCTTGCGCAGTTGCCACGTTCGCAAATTTCCGCTTCCGGGGCCAGCTCATCGCCTTCGCCGGTGACGGTCATGGAATGCACCGTTTCGGAATTCTCACGGGAGGAAGCGCGATCGATATTCTGCGAGGCAATCTGGAGAGCGTAGAGGAGCAGGCCGGTGTGACGCGCATCAAGGCGGGAACTGAGAAACCCAGCCATGATCTGGGAGATGGCTACCTGGATGGAGGCGGAATCCTCCAGCAAGGGGAGTTTGATGTCCTCCCAGGTGGAGCTTTTCGCTTTGGCCATGGTATGCACGCGTGAGTGGAAATAACAAAAAGCCGACCCGAGCAGAGCCGGAGATTGGCATCGCTGCCCGTTGGTCTTGATATGACGGCAAAGCTGATACATCTAGTACCCCCCACCCCTATTTTGTAAACAAATTCCTTTTTTTCTTGAACTTACGGTCAGGGTTGCGTCGTAAAATCGTGAAAACAATCAAGTTCCATGCAAAATCGTCCAGGATAAGGAGTTACGAGTACGACTTGAGGGAAAGTTCTTAGGATTATTGTGCGGCGGAAGGGGAAAATGATCTGCAAGCACCTGCGGCGCGGCTGGTCAATATTCATGGTTTCCCAAGTCCGAGAATCCAGACCTTAGGTCCCCAGCTTATGGTGAGCTGAGAATCTTGGACCTGGGCCACCCGCCGTCTCAGCAGAATAAACGAAAGGCCCGTGGCTAAAGCCACTTTTATTGCGATCTTGCATTCAGGGGCCTGAAGGCCCCTGCTCCCTCCGTTTGGCTGCATTCAGGGGACCCCACGGCGGTTCCTCGACGCAGCATAAACCCTCAACGCACAAAGGCCGTTCCCGATGGGAACGGCCTTTGTGATTCAAGCAAGTATGCCAGGTTGATAATTCAGCAAGTTGGCGAGTTAGCTGATTAGCAAGTTAGCCGATTAGTCGCCGGAGACCGGTTCCTTCTCTTTGGCGGGCTGGGCGGGAGCTATCTCGTCCACCTTGACCACGGTCGGGTCCTCGCCCAGGATGTGCTGGCGATAGAGCCGGGCCATCTGGGCGTTCTGGGCGTCTTCCTGCAACTTGGCGTCGCGGGCGCGAGCCTTCTCCTGGCCGGCGGTCTTGGCGATGCCCAGATCGTCCAGCGTGTGATTGGCTTCGGCGTTCACGTCAGCCTCGTTCAGCACCAGGCCGCTATGATCCACGCTGACGGGAACATTCTTGCCGCCCGCGAAGATCTCATGCCGTCCGTGCTCCTCATACCACTTGTTGAGGGTGGCCGTCATGTGCTTGTTCTCGACAATGTTGCGCCAGCCGATGCCGGTGTTGTAAGCGCAGAAGCTGATTTCGCCTTCCTGCGTGGCATAGGGAATGGTGCACTGCTCGGTACGGCGGAAGTCGTATGTCCAGAGATCCTGGAACCACATGCCGGCGATGAACAGGAAGTTCCAGCGGTCGGCGCGGCGCTTCTTGATGTCGTCGATGGTGCGGTCGCCGGAGACCTTGCCGTAGTTGTGGCCAGTGGCGCCGAAGGTCTTGTCCATCTTCTTCAGCATGTCCACAATGCGGAAGTGAGTGGGCGACTTGAAGGGATCGTAGTTGCGCAGAAGAGCCAGCGCAAAGCCGATGCAGGAGAGAACCTTGCCGCGGCCTGCGTCGTTCACCTTGGTCAGATCACGGGAGACGTGGTCCATATTCAGGAAGGCCGTGACCGGAGCCGCTTCCTTGGTCTCCTTGTCGATCATCAGTGCCATGCCAACGCCGCAGTCAGGATGACAGCCGCAGTTGAGCTGGCCCCACTTGGCGCGGGGTCCGTGAATCAGGTCGGCCCAGTCGGTGAAGATGCTCATGAAGCTGATCGGGAACCAGTCGCGCGCAGGCTCGCCAAAGCCCATCTGGTCCTTGATGTCGTGGGCCATCTGCGAGAGCGTGTAACGCTCGGCGTGGCGACGCTCATCGGTAATTTCGTCGTCGCGGCCGGTAAAGCTGACCGGCTGGAAGCTGAGGAAGCTGATCTTCTTGGGGTTGTCGAGCGCGAAGCGGATGATGTGGCCCACCTGCTCGTTGTTGATGCCGTTGATGATGGTGGTGACCGGAACGATGTCCACGCCAGCTTCATGCAGGTTGTTGATGGCCTGCACCTTCACATCAAACAGGTTGCCGATATTGCGGTGCGAGTTGGCCGCGTTGCCGATGCCGTCGAACTGCAGATAGACGTAGCGCAAGCCAGCCTTGGCCGCCTTCTCGCAAAGCTCCTTGCTCTTGGAGAACTCGATGCCGTTGGAGGCAGCCTGAACGCTGTTGAAACCCACCTTGCGGGCGTAGGCGATGGCATCCAGGAAGAAGGGCGACAGGGTCGGCTCGCCGCCAGAGAACTGCACGCTCATCTGACGCCGGGGCTTGACGGTCATGGCGTCGTCGAGCAGCTTCTTGATCGTCTCCCAGGTCAGCTCATGAACAAAACCGACCTGATTGGCATCGGCGAAGCAGGGATCGCACATCATGTTGCAGCGGTTGGTCAGATCGATGGTCAGCACAGCGCCGCGGCCGTGAGTCAGGGTCGAGGTGCCGTGGTTGTGGAGCTTGGGATCGCAACTGGCACGGATGTCGCGGCCGGGGAAGGCCTCTTCAATGTGCTTGCTGAAGGCTGGGTCGGTGGACAGAATGTCTTCATAATGGCCGTGCTTGGGGCAATCCTTCACCATCAGGATCTTGCCGTCGCGCTCGATAATCTGAGCCTTGATTTCGCCGACTTTTTCGGTGCGGAGGACATCGACGGGCAGCTTGCCGTCGAGAATCTGCTTGCGAGCCTCGAGAACGCACTTGGGGCAGAGCGAATCGGTGGTGCGCGGCCAGCCCAGAGGTGGCTTTTCCTTCTCCCAGCTCTTCAGCAGGGGGGTGTCGCTCCAGTCAGGCGTGAACCCCGGATTGGGGCTGATGCTGTTGAGCCGGTCAAAAACGGCCCAGGCGCCCTTGGCCGCAATGACAACGGCTTTTTCGGCGTACTTCATGGTCTTGGACATTCTGTTGCTGTCTCCTCAAATAAATTGATCGCCAGCGGCGGTGCACAGCCAAGCCAGCTTTCGGCCCCAAATCAACGGGGAAGATCTAGCTAAAACTCCACTAGTAGGGTAACCGCGACCCACGGTCAACCCAAACAACTCCGCAGCGAACGGCGGAAAATTCGGCTGAATGGCAATTTGAAGACGCCGAATGGGCAAGGCGACGACACAGCCAAAACGGGCAGGAGTTGGCTTCCCTTATCGAAAAGATACTCCATGTATTGATTCCAACGGCACCTTTGGGCTTTCAGCGATTGACGCACCGAGCACCGCGCCGCAGACTAAAGATTGGTCTGCCAAAATTTTCCTGCGCGAGGTAATCCGTCATGAGCGCCTATCCTCCTCCTGGTCCGGGCGGTATAGACCGCCGCATCGAAGAGGCTATTGAACTGATCCAGATGGAAATGCGCCGCACCATTGCCTATGTGAACGACGCGGTGGTGCCTCAGGTCCGCAAGGAATCGATCTCGGCCCTGCGCACAGTGGCCGACAAACTGCGCGATCTGGCCGACCGCTTTGACCAGAACGGGAGCCCACGCGGCTGATGAACGACGCTCTGTCAATGTTTCCGGTTTCCCACCCCTGCGATAGAGAAAAACCGCAAGGATGGAGCACGGCGCAATTATGGAGTTGCCTGTCCGGCTGGATTGGGTTGGCCGTTCTGCTGCTGGTTCTTTCCGGTTGCAAACACAGGAATGTGACCCCGCTGCCCGCGCAGCAAGCCGCTCCGCCAGCAGCCCAAGCCCCTTCAAGGAACGCCCCGCCAGCGCGCATTGCGCCTACGCCGGCGCCTCCGGGCGGAGTCAGCGACGAAGACCTCGACTACATCAATACGCACAAGCCCATCCTGACCGAGGAGGGGATGGCCAGTTGGTATCGAGCGCCCTACAAGGGCCGCCGAAGCGCCAACGGACAGATCTTCAGCGACGACTCGCTGACCGCTGCCCATCGCACGCTGCCGATGGGTTCACTGATTACCGTGACCAATCTCAAAACCGGCCAGTCCAGCGCCATGCGCATCACCGACCGCGGCCCATTTGTGGAGGACCGGTTCCTCGACCTCACCATTGCCTCGGCCAAGGCCACGGGCCTCTACTGGACTGGTTCCGCCTCGGTTCGAGTGGATGTTTACCGCACTCCCAAGCCGATCAAAACCGGCGGCCGCTGGTGCGTGCAGATCGGCGCCTTCACCAGCGAAAGCAGGGCCAAGAAGCTGAAGGCGAAACTGATGGACAAGTATCCCGACGCCAACGTGATCGAGTTCCCAGGCGAAAAAAGCTATTGGGTGCGCATCCGTCCGCAGGGCGACAACCGTGAGCAAGCCGAGTCGATTGCCCATAAGCTGCGTCCAGCCGAGGGCGAAGCGTATCTGACGCGGCTGGACTGAGCAGCGCTGGCTGGCAGTTATAGATCAGGTCGCAACTCAGTCGCGGCAGTCAGCAGCGGAATCAACGCTGGGCCTAGACCCCGAGGAATGCTTTCTGGGGGGGGGGACGACTTGCTGATAATCCACTCGTAACTTTCAAGCCGGTTCTTCGGTGAGCGCATTGACAATGTAAAGCGAGATCGGAAGGCCCTCCAAGAATCTCCTTAGATATCGCTCCACCGCGTCATAGCCCATTCGGCTATCTTGTTCTCGCGTGCAATAATCTCCTGGAGATTCCAGTCATCCTTGCTGGTTACTTCGTTGATCATTCGCAGCCTGTGGCGTTCGTATAACTTCTTCTTTTCGTCAAACGGCCTTGCCTGAGCTTCTGAGTTTAGAACCGTCGGCAAAAGAATTAGGTTTCCTATTCGCCCGACGTTATCCGGTACAGATTGCTCAACTCCTTCGGCGTTTTGCATCTTCCCATTCCAGCCAGGCCCTGGGGTCTGTGGAAAGATATGTTCGATGGAGTCAGATGCACGCTCTTTCCAGATCGCAGCACGCTCAACTTCGTCAAAGGTCGCGTTATCTCCAGCGGCCTGAGTGCAGTATTCTTCATAATTCCATAATAGGTAGCGGCATTCATCAGGAGAATCGTAGAAGTTCTTCCCAACTAGCCCGTCGTTAATCGCAGTTGAGATGGAATAATCCTTGCCAAGGTTATGTAGCTCCGTCATTATTTGATTATAGGTTCGCGTTTCTATGTCATTCGTCACTATCTTGTAGCCAATCCTGACATAATCACCAACCTTTGTCCGGGAGTCTCTGCCGAACAAGCCAAATATTCGGAAGCTGACCCGCTCCCATTGATCTAGAAGCTTCGTCCGCTCCTCCTCGTTGACCCCAGTAGCAGACTTGATTGCTACCGCTAGAAGTCTGGCCTGAAGAATGTGGGTGACCGCATCGAGCTGAATATTTCCATATAGGTCAGCAAGTTTCGATGCCACCTCCAGCAGCCGCTCTGATATCTGCGTAGGGTTGTGTGGGAGCTTACACTCCTTCCTCAATAGATCAAGAGATTCGTCGGCTGAACGCGGCTTGCCGTGGCCAGGTCCGTAATAAAGTGTTGCAGCAATTTTCAGCACCTCTTCACCTTGAGTATCGTGCTTTGCGATTTCCTTATAAATATTTGCCCAAATGCTCTGTAATGATTCAATCTCCGCTTGTTGTGCTGCGAGAGTTGCACCAAGCTCATAGGCTTTGCCCATCAAGACACTCTTTGTTTTATCTAGCCAGTCAACCGCAAGTCCTCTACTATTTAACACTTCAAAGACTGTATAAACCACGCGGGGGTCCTCAGTGTCATAGACCACAAATCCAAGCCGATGCAAAATGAGACTCATCAGTTCGAGGGCTTGTCTTGTCGTCTTCCATTTATTAAGAAACTTTCGGCAGTCGACGATTGCGTCTGCGAGATTCCTATCCGAGTAATTCTGAATTTCTTCTGGTTTTGGAGCTATTCCGTCTCGAAGAAACCGATTGAATATATGCTGATTTAGGTTGTTTGTCTGGAGCAGGATGAGGTGGCCATCTCTTTTCACAAGTATGCGCGAAAGCTCTGTGCGGTCTTCAGAGGGGTCCGGAAGATCAAGTTCAATACATTTCAGCATCAGAATCAGTGTTGACAGACGCTGCTGACCGTCTACTACGTCATAGAGCCTATACTGTGCTGTACCAATGGAGCTAATATCTGGCGTCTTGAAGCAAACGATCGTAGCCATGAAGTGATGCTGGTCTTCCGGCGACTGCACTAGGCTTACAAGGTCAGCGAACAAATCCTCCCTTTGCTTATGTTTCCAACTATAAAAACGCTGGTAATGCGGTATGCGGAAGACCCTATCTGAAAACAATCCTTGGAGCGTTTTGTAACCTGGATCGATCATAATATGTAATTCTACACATTCTGAAATCTAGAATGTACCGAATTAATTCGAGAGGCGCCGGATTCCTGATTGAAAGAAAACAGAATCTGGTCGGCCTGAAACCGCATTCTCGGACCTGAGAAGATTGCCAAGTCAGTTTTTGCCATCAGGGCAATGCACTCAACGAGCCATTCGACCATCTTATTTCGAGTTCCGGGCGAATCGTCGCCCATCCGCCAACAACACCAAAGCCTTTGGGGGGCAACGCATCCTGAATTCAGCGCCGCCCTATTCCGGCGACGGGTAGTAGGGCAGCTTGTCGTTCTTCTCGTTGGCGCGCTTGACGGTCACATCGTCCAGCAGCAGCGCCGGCGCCAGCACCGTGACCGGCACATCGCCGAAGTAGTTGGCGACCCACAGATCCTTGCCCGCGGCCGCGACGCCGGAGCGCAGCGTGCGCTGATCCACATCGTCCAGCGTGGCGCCGCGCACCAGTTCGCGCTTGCCGTCCAGGCCGACACGGTAAAGCAACCGGGGCGTCAGTTTCGCGCCCATGGTGGAGACGTAATACACGCTTGGCAAGCCGCGATCCTTGGCCATGCCCAGCAGCTTGCGGTTCAGTTCCTCGTCCGTCAGCCCATTCTTCGCCGTCACCTGAAGCACGCCGACCAACGGCTGCGGCTCCTTGGAAATCGCAGAGCGCCCGTGGCCGTTCGACTGGGGAAAGTCGCGCACCGGCTCGCGGCCAATCAAATAATTCTCCAACTGGCCGGCGGCAACGAGCTTGACAGCCTGCGCCGGAACCCCCTCGTCGTCCACGCCGTAAGCGCCGATCAGTCCCTGACCTTCATAGGTCTTCAGCCCCGGATCATCGACCGCATCAAGAAACTCCGGCAGCACGCGCGCGTGATAGCTGGACGCGAACGGGCCATTGGTCCTGGCCTCGGTGCCCAGCTTGGGCCGCGTCGCCGACAAGCCGGAAGCAAGCAGGCCCGCCACGATGTCGGCGCCGGCGTCGGAACTGAGCAGCACGGGTCCGTGATACTCCTCCTCCACCAGCGAAGCCCGGCTCAAGTCCGTGAGCGAGGCAATCAACTCGACCGTCTTCTTCGCGAAGACCTGCGGCGAATCCAGTTCCTTGAGCGCATTTCCGGCGGTCGCATAAGAGCGGTCCAGACTCATGCCGTCAGCCGCCTGCGCGCCCACGGCAATGCTCTCCTGAAATTTGGCCTCCGATTTGCGCACGATCGAGCCTTCGCTGTTGACCAGCCAGGTCGTCTTCACCCGCGCGGTAAAGTTTCCCAGGGAATAGCGCACATCGCGCTGGCTGGCCTTGACGGCGGCATCGGAGCGATAGAGGCCGGTGTCGCCGGCCACGCGGCTGGCCCACGCAGCCTCGTCCACGGTCAGCTTGAGCGGAGCTTCCAGCCGGACAAGCGGGGTTTCGCGGCTGAAGTCGTCGGCCTGCGGCAATGTCTCCACCTGCTTCAACTCGGCCTGCTTCTGCGCATAGGCCGCCAACGCGCCCTTGTACGCCTGATCGGTTGCCATCCACAGCGCCGAACGCAGCGCGATTGGATCGTCGTCGAGAGCCGCCAGTGCGGCCGTGCCGTCGCTGCGTCCGCCGGAGTTGTCGGTCTTGTAACTGCCGACCCGCACCGCAACCCGCGCCACGCGCTCGTGGCTGCGCTGCGAGTTGATCGTCGCGCCAAACTTCGCTTTGGTCTCGAAGTTATCCACGTCTTCAATGCGGTACTCGATGAAGTACGGCTTCTCAAAGCCCTTCAACTGCAACTGGCTCTTGCTGCGATCCAGTTCTTCGAGCATGGCCTTCAGCACAGGATCCTTTTCCGCATCGGCACGCGTGGGCTGCTGGGCGGCGCTCAGACAGACACCGCCAAGAATGGCCGCCAGCAAGCTGGCTCCCGCAAGCATCGTGATCGAATGAATCGACTTCATTGCGCCTCCAAGTAATTGGCTTCTTCTGTACTCTCGGCCTGTGTGAGTCAGGCGCGAGAGGAATGGAATCCGCAGGAACAAAAATGATTAAGGTTCGTGGTTTCCCAGGTCCCAAAATCGGGACCTGGGGCACCAGTTCTAGTACATCTTCAGGCTGTCAGAAGCCTAGTCCCTGTTCCCTGCCTACTGCTTCTTCTCCGGGATGGGCACAATCGGCGGCCTGGCCGTGCCTTGCGGCTGACGCTGCGTTTCCATCTCGCTGACCAGAATCGCCGGGGCCACCGCGCTGACGGGAACCGTGCCCGACTCCGCGCCGCACTCGCCGTTGAAAACTTCTCTCTTGTCGCTCGTGGCCAGAATGCTCTTCATGGCCGCAAGCGGCGTGCCCACAATGCTGACGCCCCGCACCAGCTCATCCGGCCGCCCGTCAACCCACACGCGCCATACGACCAGCGGAATCACTTGAAAGGCCTGCGGCGAACTGCGCTGCGTGACGGCGAAACCGGAAGAAATGTCCTCGAAGTAAAGTCCGTAGGGCTTGCCCTGCTTTTTTGCTTCGTCAATCAACTGTGCGCGCAGTGCGGCCTCCGTCTCGGTTTTGGTCGAAGTCACAATCAGGTTGCCCTGGCGTCCGGTGGGCACACGGCCCGTCGAAGCACGCCCGTGGCCGTTCGAATTTGCAAATCGGGCAATCGGCAGCCGCGACATCAGGAAGGTCTTCAGCACGCCGTTCTGAATCAGATCGACGCGACGCGCCTGCTGGCCCTCGTCGTCATATTCGTAGTGGCCGCTCAGCCACGTATTTTCAAAACGGGTCAGGGTCGGATCGTCGGCCACGGAAAGGAAGCTGGGCAGCACATCCTTGCCCACTTCGCGGGTAAAGGTCTGGCCCTCTTCGTTGCCGCGCTGGCGCTGCCCTTCGAGCCGGTGGCCAAGCACCTCGTGGAAGAAAACCGCCGCGGCACGGCCCGACAGAATGGCAGGTCCATCGAAAGGCTCTGTCACCGGCGCCTTACGCAGCGCTTCCAGGCTCTTTCCCAGCTCCCGGACAGCGGCTTCCATCTCCGCCTGCGCGGGCAGGCCGTCGGCCGTCTCCGCCTCGAAGGTCCGTGCACGGAACAGATCCATGCCGTCACCGGCGCGCGTCACGGCCAGAACCACCACCCGCGCCTGCAGATGCGGAGTAACCACCTGCGAACCCTCCGACGAGGCAAAGTAGTCGGTTTCGTTCTGCACCGAGAGTATCGCCATATTCTGGTACACATCGGGGAACTCGCGGAAAATTCGCGACAGAGCACGGACCCGCTGCTCCCAGGCCGCGCGGTCGATCTTCACTGGCGGGGCGACCTGGCCCAGATGCACCTGCGGCGTCTCCTGGCTGAAGTCCGGCGAGGTGTCTTCTTCCTTGGCCCGCACCTCGGCCTCGGTCTTCACTTTGAGGTAGTTCTCCAGCGCCTTCCCGTAGCCGATGTTCGTGACCAGCCACAACGACCGCGCCAACGCTTCCCGGTCGTCGTTGAGCGGCAAATCCGTGCTACTCACCGCCGAACTGCGATGGGCGCCATGCGTATTGTCCAGACTGGGATCGCCCAGCCGCACCTGCACATCGGCCAAACGCACGTGGCTGGCCGAGTTCGTGACCAGCGCACCAAACTGCGCGCGGATCTCCACCATGCTGGCGTCGCCCACAGCATAACTCAGGAAGTAGGGCGGCAATTGCTTGTCCGACGCCTGTTGGCCGGTCGCAGGCTTGCCGAGCGACGTAAAGGCGCGATGCAACTCGGTGGTCATCGCGTCCAAGAGCGCGGGGGCGGCCTGCTTCTGCGCCCCGGCCGTCACGGGCAAAGCCAACGCCAATGCAGCAAAAACAGCGCTGACACCAGTTCGGTAGATGGAACTGTGCGCGATTCGCCTTTCGGCGGCAAAAGAAATCTCTCTCATAGTCATAGACTGAAAAAATCCGAAAAGCCCCTTCAGGCTGGATTCTCTCAGAGTAATCTACTCAAGAGGAAACGACCCATGCTATTTATGCGCCAAAAGCTGCCGATGCTTTTTCTGGCCTTCCTGCTGACAAGCCTGGTTCCGGGTCTTTGCTCGGCACAGGCGGCGACCTCCCAGCCCGCGCCAGCCGCTGCGACCGCTCCAGCACAACCCGCCAGCACGCAGGCCTATTCCCTGCCGCCCGACAAGCTGGCCAAGGCCATCACACTCAGCCACATCCGCATTGCGCTGGACATTGTCGGCTCGCTCTGGGGTCTGGCTGTTCTGTGGCTTCTGCTGGCCACCCGCCGGGCTGCCGGCCTGGCCGCCTGGACGGAGCGCTTGTTGCGCCGCCGCTGGCTGCAAGGGCTGCTTTTCTTCGCCGTGCTTATGATTGTCACAACCCTGGCCAGCCTGCCGCTGGATCTCGTCGGCCACACCGTCAGCCGCCACTATGGCATCAGCGTGCAGGGCTGGGGCAGTTGGTTCGGCGACCAGGGCAAGGGGCTGGGCCTGTCGCTGCTATTGGGCACGCCCGTTCTGTTGCTTTTCAACTGGCTGGTCCGCGTCTCGCCGCGCCGCTATTGGTTCTGGATCTGGCTGGCCACGCTGCCGCTCATTCTGCTCTCCGTTTTTGCCGCGCCGCTGTTCGATCCGATCTTCAATAAATTCGAGCCGCTCGCCAAGAACCATCCCGCACTGGTGACGAAGTTGGAAGCCGTCGTGGCCCGCACCGGAACCCGCATCGCTCCCGAGCGCATGTTTCTGATGAAGGCCAGCGCCAAGAGCACCGGCATCAACGCCTATGTCACCGGCATCGGCGCCACCAAGCGCTTTGTCATGTGGGACACCACGACCAACCACCTGCCCGACGACGAGGTTCTCTTCATCTTCGGCCACGAGAGCGGCCATTACGTCCTCAACCACATTCCCCAGGAGCTTTCCGGCGGGGCCGCAGGGCTCTTCTTTGTCCTCTGGGGCAGCGCCGCCTTCGCTGGCTGTCTGGCGCGCCGCTTCGGCTCCCGCTGGCAACTAGACGCGCCGGACGGAACAACTCCGCTGGCCAGCCGCCAGGGCTTCGTGGTGCTGCTGTTCGCCCTATCGGCCATTAGCATCATTCTGCAACCGGCCAGTAACACCTTCAGCCGCCACTTCGAGCATGAAGCTGACGTCTACGGCCAGGAAGCCATCCACGGCCTTGTCGCCGACCCGCAAAAAACCACCGTTTCCGCCTTCAATCACTTGGGCGAAGCCTGGCTGGAAGACCCCACCCCCAGCCCTTTCGTCGAGTTCTGGGAGTACAACCACCCCAGCGTCCAAACACGCGCCAACTTCGCCGCTCACTACAACCCCTGGGCCAACGGCGGACACGGCCGGTTCTTTGCAGAATAGGGAATAGGGATTAGCCGCCAGATTTTCCGCGAGAACCCCTCGATGGCTTATAAGAACCGGCTGCGAGCGCGGTTATTCCCTATTCCCTGCTCTCCGTTTCCTGCCTTTACAATATCTCCATGCAATTTCTATCGCTTTCCCGCCGCCGCGTCGATGCATTCCCTCCCGAAGCCTTCACTCCCGAGCTGATGGCCCGCGAAACCGCGCGCGTCAAGGTGCTGTATGCCTCCGGCCTGCTGCGCCAGATCTGGAAGCGCGACGATGTACCCGGCGCCGCCATCCTCTGGGAAGCCGCCAGCGAAGCCGAAGCCCGCGCAGCGCTCGCTTCCCTGCCCATCAATCAGGCCGGGCTGTTGGAAATCCTTTTCATTGTTCCCCTTGCACCCTATCCCGGCTTTGGCAACTGAAATACTGCCCTGATTCGCACAATCCGCGGGTTTTCTCAGCCCCCTCCGCCGCCGTACACTACTCTTTTACCGCGTTTCTGGCAGCGCGCGGACTCAACAAGGAGAGAACCCGTCATGTCCTACCCAACAAACTTCCGCTACACCCGCGAGCATGAATGGATTGAGCTGACCGGCTCGATCGGCTCGATCGGCATCACCGACTACGCCCAATCCGCCCTCGGCGACATCGTCTACGTGGAAATGCCGAAGGTCGGCGACGCGGTCACCGCCAACGCGACCTTCGGCTCCGTCGAAAGCGTCAAGTCCGTCAGCGACCTCTTCTCGCCCGTCTCCGGCACCGTCACCGCCATCAACGAGGAGCTGACAAACGCCCCAGACAAGATCAACGAAGACCCTCACGGCACATGGATCATCAAGGTCGAGGTTACCAACCCCGACGAACTCAACGGCCTGCTCGACGCCGCCGCCTACGAGGCCTTCGTCGCGGAAGAAACGGAAAGCTAAAAACCAAGGGACTAGGAAATAGGGACTAGGGACTAGAAACACCGATCCCGAAAATGGAGTACGAGGAGTGAACTGTGGGCGAATCGTTCAGAAATCTCACTGTTTGGCAGCGGTCTATTCAATTGACGCTGGCAGTCTATAAGCTAACCTCCTCTTTTCCGGATTCGGAGCGATTTGGTCTCACAAGTCAACTGCGCCGGGCAGCCGTGTCGGTTCCCAGCAATATCGCGGAAGGGTATGGCCGCTCAACCAAAGGGGAATATCTTCAATTCCTCGGGCACGCTCGCGGGTCCAATTCCGAAGTGGAAACGCAAATTGTTATTTCAAAAGCACTCGGCCTCGGCTCGGAGCAACTGCTGCAAACGACAGAAGAATTGTGCAGTGAGGTCGGGCGTATGTTGGGCGCATTGATGAAGTCGCAGCGTCCCTAGTCCCTATGTCCCTATGTCCCTTTTTTGGAGTTGAAACAATGCGCTATTTACCAAAATCTCCCGCCGAACGCGAAAAGATGCTGGCCGAAATCGGCGCGGCATCCATTGACGATCTTTTCGCCGTCATTCCCGCAGAGCATCGCCTCAGCGGTGACCTCAACGTGCCGCGCCAACACGCCGAAAGCGAAATCATCGACTACTTCCGCGCCGCGGGTGCGAAAAACGCCACCGACTACGTTAGTTTTCTCGGCGCTGGCGCTTATCGCCACTACCGCCCGGTTATCATCGACTCGCTCATTCAGCGCGCCGAGTTTCTGACCAGTTATACGCCGTATCAGGCCGAGATAGCGCAGGGCACGCTGCAAGCTGTCTTCGAGTTTCAGACCATGATCGCGGAACTAACTGGCATGGACGTGGCCAACGCCAGCATGTACGACGGCTCAACCGGTGCGGCCGAGGCGGCAAGGATGGCCATGCGCATCACCCGCCGGGAGAAGACCGTGGTGGCCGCCACCGTTCATCCCGAGTACCGCGAGGTCATGGCGACTTACTCGCTCAATCAGCAGTTGCCTATCACGACCGTCGGCTACGATCCAGAAACAGGACGCATCGATTTGGCGGCTCTGGAAGCCGCCATCACACCGGAAACCGCGGCCGTCCTTGTGCAAAGCCCCAACTTCTTCGGCATCATCGAAGATATTCCCTCCATCGCGGCGATTACTCATGCCAAGGGCGCGCTGCTGATTGTTTCAATTGCCGAGGCTATCTCGCTCGGCGTGGTGCAGCCGCCGGTCGAGGCGGACATTGTTAGTCTGGAAGCGCAGTCCTTCGGCGTCGCTCTGAGTTATGGCGGACCGTATTGCGGAGTGATCGCAACCAAGGATCAGTATGTACGCCAGTTGCCCGGAAGGCTCGTCGGCCAGACGGTTGACAGTAACGGGAACCGTGGCTTCGTGCTGACTCTGGCGACGCGCGAGCAGCACATCCGCCGCGAGAAAGCTACCTCCAACATTTGCAGTAACGAGGCGTTAGTCGCGCTGATGGCAACGATTTTCTTGAGCGTCTATGGCAAGGAAGGAATTCGCGAGTTAGCCGAACAGAACCTGGCCAAAGCCGATTACGCGGCCAAGACGCTCGCCGACCAACCCGGAGCAAAACTCTTGTTTACCGGAGCACCAAGCTTCAACGAGTTTGTGCTGCATACGAACGAAGACCCTGCGCCATGGAAGCAACGGCTTCTGGATAACAAGATTGTCGGCGGCATTGACTTGAGCTTCTGGTATCCAGAGCTGAAGAACGCAACCTTGTGGTGCGCCACGGAAATGGTTACCCGCAAGCAGATTGATTCCGCGGCCAATGTGCTGGCCGGTAGAGCATAGCACTCACGAGGGCGCGGCTTAGTCGTGCAGATTGCGTTCCTCAGCTATGGACGAAGAGTTTTGTTACAGAGAATGAGTTTTGTAACAGGGCACGACTTTAGTCGTGCCGCAACAAGTATCTGGAGAGGAGCGGGCTTTAGCCCCTGCATGTCTCAGCCCAGTCGCAACGCGTCTCCAGAAAGCATTCTTGCTTCGAAGCGTGTTTTTTTTGCGACAACGAAGACCAGCATGGGACGACACCTTTTTCAGACTGAGCGCAACGCCAATTTGCTGATCGATGTATTGCGCTCGCTGGTGTCGGAACGAAAGTTCAAGCTGCACGATTTCGTCATCATGCCGGATCATGTACACCTGCTGCTAATGGTTGAAGACGGAATGACCATCGAAAAGACCATGCAACTCATCAAGGGCAGGTTTTCCCATCGCTTAACAAAAGAGTTTGGACATCTGGGCGAAGTATGGGAACGCGGGTTTTCTGAGGTGCAGGTGCTTAACAGAGAAAGCTTTGTACAGCATCAAGCTTACATTGCGAAGAACCCTGTAAAGGCGGGACTCGTCGATTCTCCCGATTATTATCCGTACTGCTTTCAGTTCTTGGCGCGCAAGAAGGCGGCGGGAGTTAAGCAGGGTGCGGGAAGATGTATTTCAGGGGCTAAAGCCCTTGTTGATTAGGCGATTTTGGCGGCACGACTAAAGTCGTGCCCTGTTACAAAACAGTGCGGCATCCAGAACATGGCAGTGGGCATCCAGAACATGGCTACGATTTGCACCTGCACTTTTTCAAAGATGGTTATTAGCGAGGCAAGAATGGCAACATCTGAAGTTTCAATTTTGAGCAACAAAAAAGTCCGCCCGCATCCGACGCAAAACGAGGCTTTGCTCTTCGAAAAATCCGCGCCGGGCAAGTACGCCTACAAGCTTCCCCCGCTCGATGTGCCTGAGGTCGATGCGGCTTCGCTGCTTGGCGCGGCGCATCGCGAGGTGAGCGCGGAACTGCCCGAGTTGAGCGAAGTCGAAATCATCCGCCACTTCACGCGGCTTTCGACGTGGAATTACGCCATCGATCTGGGAATGTATCCGCTGGGCTCCTGCACGATGAAGTACAACCCGCGCGTGAATGAGTTAGTGGCCCGCATTGAAGGCCTGGCCGAAGCGCATCCGTACAGGCCCGACGAGCTGGCGCAAGGCTCTCTCGAAATCCTTGACCTGCTCCAGCGCTGCCTACTGGAAATCACGGGCATGGACGCGATCACGCTTCAACCGGCGGCCGGCGCGCATGGCGAACTGACCGGAATCATGCTGGTCCGCGCATGGCATGAGTCGCAGGGCAATCCGCGCCGCAAGGTGCTGGTTCCCGACTCGGCGCACGGCACCAATCCCGCCTCCGCTGCTATCTGCGGTTATACCGTGGAAACGCTCAAGTCCAACGCCGAGGGCGGCATCGACTTAGAGGCGCTGACTCGGCAAGTCGACGAAGAAACCGCCGCACTAATGCTCACCAACCCCTCGACCATTGGAGTTTTTGAGAGTCAGATGGAGAAGATTGCTGCGATTCTCCACGCCAAGGGCGCGCTGCTTTACATGGACGGCGCGAACATGAACGCCTTGGTGGGCAAGGCGCGGCCCGGCGACTTCAATGTGGACGTGATGCACCTAAACCTACACAAGACCTTTTCCGCGCCTCACGGCGGCGGCGGTCCCGGTTCCGGCCCGGTAGCTTGCAAGGCATTTCTCGAGCCGTTTCTGCCCGTTCCGGTGTTAGTTCAGAGCGAGGACGGCGTGAAGCACTGGAGTTATGACCGGCCTAAGTCGATTGGCCGCGTGCGCGCCTTCTACGGTAACTTCGGCGTTTTTATCCGCGCACTGGCTTACATCCTGGCCAACGGACCGGACGGCCTGCGCCAGACCACGGAAGACGCGGTGCTGAACGCCAACTACATTCGCAAGAATCTCGAAGATGTTTATGAGCTGCCTTACAAAACCGCGTCGATGCACGAAGTGGTTTTCAGCGACAAGCTACAGGCGGCCAAGGGCGTCAAGACCGGCGATATCGCCAAGCGCCTGATCGACTACGGCTTTCACCCCTACACGGTCAGCTTCCCGATGATCGTGCACGGAGCGTTGATGATCGAGCCTACGGAGAGCGAGCCGCTGGAGGAGCTGGACTTATTCATCGCTGCGATGCGCGCCATCGCCAAGGAAGCCGAGGAGACGCCGGAGATCGTCACGACCGCGCCGCACTCGACGCGGATCTCGCGGCTTGATGAAGTTCAGGCGGCCAGGAAGCCGATTCTGCGGTGGAGACCAACGGCATAACTTACCGTCCTGGGTCTGTGACAGCATGAATTCGTGCCTTTAAGTTTGTCGTTCCCAGGTCCCAAAATCGGGACCCGGGGCACCCAATTTGTAATAACAGTGAAAATAACTTAGCGCGTACGCCGGTATAAACCTTCCAGCGCATCGCAGGCCGTGCGCACGCCGTTCTCGTGACTTAGTTGTTGCGCCACGCTTTTGGCGCGCAAAGCGAGGAGCGGGTCGGCCAGCATCGCCCGCAAGCGGCGCGCCACGCGCAAGGGCGTGTAGTTGCCGCGTTGCATCACCCGCGCTACTTTTAACCGCAGCATCCGCCGGCTGTTGTCCGGCTGGTCGTGCGAGAAGGGCACAACCAGCATCGGCTTGCCCGCGCGCAGGCATTGCGCCGTCGTCCCCACGCCGCCCTGATGCACCACCAGCGACGCGCGGTTGAACAGCGCTGAGTAAGGCGCGTACTCGGCCACGCAAAGCGACTCCGGCAGCTTGGTCCGCGGGCGGTTGCGCGGGTCGCTGCCGATCAGCAGCACCGCGCGAATCCCCAGCCGGATAGCGGCGCGGGCCGAAAATTCATAGAAATTTCCCGCCGCCAGAACCGCCGCCGAGCCCAGCGTAAAGACCACGGGCGGCGGTCCAGCGGCCAGAAACGCTTCCAGATTGGACGGCAGCGCATGGTCGCCCGCCTCGGCGTCGTAGTAGCAGAAGCCTGTAATCAGCGTGTGCTGCGGCCAGTCCTTCTGTTCCCTGCCCAGCACGCGCGAGAACATGGCCAGCACAAGGTATGGCGAATGCTTGGCATCGAAAAGCGGATTCGCGCCCCTGGGCAGTCCCAACTCGCGGCGCAGTTCGTAAATGGGCTCGGGCCACTTGCGGCTCACAAACCGCGCCACCCGTTTGATGACCCGCCCGAAGCCCGGCACTGCACGGTCGGCGCGCGCCAGCCGCGGATAACCAGGCAGGGCGGGTGGATCGAAGGCGGAGAAGAACGAGAGCGGCGCCAGCACATAACTGGCCCACGGAATTCCGGTCATCTCGGCCACCAGCGGCCCAGCATAGTTCAGCTCGCCCAGCAGCAGCAGGTCGGCGCGCTCGGGCTTGGTGGCGGCGTCCAGCAGATCGTCATACGTCTGGCGCAGCGCGGGAAAAAGAAAATCCCTGAGCCCATGCTCCGTGCCCGTCTTGATGTCGTAGATCATCTTCACCAGAGCGGAATCCGTCGGGTCGATGTCCGGCCGGATGGCGTGGAATTCCAGGCCCAGCGGCCGGATCTTCGGCTCGTAAACCGCAGGCAGCGCCATGACCGGGACGTGGCCCCGCCGCTTCAGTTCCAAGGCAAGAGCGATGAGTGGATTGGTATCGCCGTAGGTGCCAATATTCGAAAGGACAATGCGCAAAAGGAAGCCCTCGGAGCGTAGAAAACCCGCCTTTATGAGGTTAATGCACGAGGCCGGGCCGATGAATTGGCCGGGCAAATTCATCCGGCAGCAACCTGAAGATGATATTCTCTCGGTGATTTCCGTGGAGTTTAAATGCCAAGCCAGCACAGCCTTCGTTTTTTGAGTTCATCCCTTCTTGCCACCGCCTTGCTCTGCGGGGTGCTTGCCGCTCCGTCGTCTCTTGCCGCGCAAAAACCTTACCACATTGTTGACCACTGGAAGGTGGGCGGCGAAGGGGGATGGGATTGCCTGCTTGCCGACGCTGCAGCCCATCGGCTCTACCTGACCCACGGCGCCCGCGTCGAGGTGCTCGATACGCAGACGGGGAAATCGATTGGCAGCATCACGGGCCTTCATGGCACACACGGCGTCGCCCTCGACGATGCTGGCAAATTCGGCTACATCTCCGACGGCGGCGGCAATGCTGTGGTTGTCTTCGACCGCGCGACGCTGGCCACCGTAGCCACGATTCCTGGCGGAACCAACCCCGACATTATCGTCTTCGAACCGGCCACGCAGACCGTCTGGGCATTCAATGGCCGCGGCAACGACGTGACCGTGATCGACGCCGCCACGCGTAAAGTAGTCGCCACCATTCCGCTGCCCGGCAAGCCGGAGTTTGCCGTTGTCGATGGCAAGGGGACGGTCTTCAACAACATCGAAGACAAGAATGAGCTTGTCCGTCTTGACGCCAGGAGCCGCAAGCTTACCGGCGAGTGGCCACTCACCGGTTGCGAATCGCCCTCCGGCCTGGCCTTCGACATTGCCGGTGGACGGCTTTTTTCGGCCTGCGACGGCAAGAAGATGGCCGTGACCGACGCAAAGACTGGCAAATCGCTGGCAACAGCCGCGATTGGAGAAGGCCCTGACGGCGCCGGGTGGGACGCCGCACACGGGCTGGTCTTTTCTCCCAACGGCGGCAGCGGAACGCTCACCGTGATTGACGCCGCAGCCCCCGGCTATCCGGCCATCGAGGAGTTGGCAACCCAGCGCGGCGCGCGCACCATGGACTACGATGCGACCGCTGACCGCATCTACCTGGTGACCGCCGAGTTCGGCCCCCGGCCCGCGCCCACGGCGACCAATCCGCGCCCTAGGCCCGCCGTCATTCCCGGCAGCTTTGCCGTTCTGGTTGTCGGCAGGTAGAGCACGGAAATGATCGCTTACATATACGGAGAAGAGTAGACGGCATAGCGGCAACGGCTGGAGTTGACGGAGCGCGGATCTCGGGGATTGCCCGGAGATGATACGTTATTCTTTGATGGATCATCATGAATAAACGCACGCGCAGAACGCTTTGGGTGGTGGCCGCGGTCCTGATTCTCTTGGCCGTGGCGATCTTTTTGCGCTCCAAGGCTCCGCCGGAGGCAGCGCGTCTGCTGCCCGAGTCCGACGGCATTCTCTACTTTAACCTCAAGCCGGTACACGCCTTCTTCCACAAGGATTTGAAGGCGCCGGAGCGCGTGCCCGAGTACCAGCAGTTCATCGATGCGATTGGCATCGACCCGGAACGCGATCTGGACGAAGCGGCCATTGCGCTGCACCGGATGCAGAACCCGAACGGTCCCAACGGGCCGGTTGCCTATTCGATGGTGTTGACAGGCAAGATCACCGGCCAGCGGCTCAACGCCTGGCTTGGCGCTCACGCCGTGAGCCGCGAGTCCTACGCCGGACACACCGTCTACTCGATTCCCTCCGAAGGCCGCACGGTGCGTGTGGCGCAGATCGGCTATGACATGCTGGCCGTCTCCAACACCCCGACGCCCGAACAGATTCACTCCATCATCGACCGCCATCGCACGGCCGCCTTGCCCTTTGCGGGCTCCACGCTGCTACGGCAACATTTTCACGATGTGCCGCTGCTCTCGCAGGCCTGGGGCGTGGGCCAGATCGGCCTGCCCTTCTCTGAGAGCGGGACCATCAAGATTCTGGGGCTGTCGCTGCCGCTGGAAGCCGACTCAACCATCATCGCCAGCCTCGGCTGGACCGGCGCCCTCCGAATTGAGGAGATCGCCGCCAGCGACAAGGTGGCCACACGCCAGGCTGCCGCGCTGGCTACGCTGATTACCCTGGCCCGCGGCTTCACCGTCCCCCTGGCGGACAACGCCGCCAACAACGGATTGAAAGATCTGTTGAAGACCGCCGAGGTCACGCAGAAACACGACCGGGTGGTGGTCACGGCCACGCTTGAGCACTCGTTCTTCAGCGAGGCAACGGCTGGCGGAAATCCTCAGCCAACTGTTCCACCAAGCCCCGGCACATCCAAATAGCGCGACCTTGCCGCTTTCAACATAAAAAAGCATCGGCTTCCATGCTGCGGGAAGCCGATGCCGGATTCATTGCTGCGAATCCTTATTTTGCTCTTGAAGCGATCTCGCTGAAGGCAACCTGCTCGTAGGTGACGCGCAGATATTTGTGCGGATTGACCGGAACATTGTGGACGCGCACCTCATAATGCAGGTGCGGACCGGTGGCGCGGCCCGTCTGGCCCACGTAGCCAATCACCTGGCCGCGGGTCACATGCTGGCCGGGCACAACCGCCAGCGCGGAAAGATGTCCGTAGACGGTGAGCAAATCGTGGCCGTGATTGAGCACGACCTGACGACCGTATCCTGCGCCCAGATTCATCCCGGTCACTTCTCCGTCTGCAGTGGCGCGCACCGGCGTCCCAGTGGGAGCTTCGATGTCGATGCCTGGATGGAAAGCGCCTTCACCGTTGATTGGGTCCTGTCGCGCGCCGAAGCCCGATCCCACGCGGCCCTCCAACGGCCAAAGCGAGGGAGCGTCGGCCAACTCCCTCCAGTCGCCGGCAAAACCGGAGGTCAAGCCGCCCTCCAAAGCGCGTGAAATCCGGCCTGACATCGCCTGCGTGCGCAGCGCATAAAATTGATCGACTGAAAGCTTCACCTGCTGCTGATCCACATCGTCGGTCAGGGCCAGACTGGTGGGCGTGGGATCCGCTGCCGCGCTGGCTGCCGCTCCAGACTTGCCCAGCTTGTTCTGCTTCAGTCCGTAGAGCGCGGTCACTTCATTTGCCAAGGCTCCCAGCGAGGCCACCTGCACGTTGCGATCATGCGCAACCTGCGCCATCTGCTGATAGTTCTTGCGCAACGTTTCCCGGTCTTGGCGGACCTGATTGAATCTTTCGGTTTTGAGCAACATGCGGGTGTAGGAACCAGCCAGCCCCGCAATGGTGAAGGTTCCAATCAGCGCGGCGGCCATGAATCCATAGACATACTGAATCGGCAGGGAGATCTTGCGAACCCGGCCGTTGTCATCTCTGGCGACAAAAAGTATGTAGTAGCGTTTGCGCAGCATTTTCGCCTTCCATCCCTGCTGGTTGCAGGGCCGCAATTCGTCGTCTACTTGACAAAAGCGCAAGGCAACGAAGCCGTCTGGGGCCCAAAAACAACGAATATACTTAATAGACGCTCTTCGTGGAACGTTCCTTAAGGTTAACAAACCGTAACTGCGCGGTCAACGAAGTCAACGGAATTGTTGCCCGGAAAATCGCCCATCATGTTGCGGAATCGGTGCAAAAGCGCCATTTCGCGAGGGTCAACCTGCTAGAATTTCAAGGATTTGTCCTATTTATCATGAAATGCGGAAAATGCGGATGAAGCAGTCCCATTCTGGAACTAGAGGCGAAATCGCCCTGCTCGGCGAGATTCGCCAGCGTGCAGCCCGCGCCTCCCTGGGTGGACTCAGCCTGGGCATTGGCGACGATTGCGCCCTTCTTGCTCCGCGCCGTGGCGAGGAGCTGGCCGTCACCACGGATCTCTCGATCGCCGGCCGTCACTTCCGCCTCGACTGGCACCAGCCGGAAGCCGTCGGCCATCGGGCTCTGGCGCGCGGCTTGAGCGATCTGGCCGCCATGGGCGCGCGTCCCGTAGCCGCCTTTCTTTCCTTGGGGTTACCGCGAGAGCTGACTACCAGCCGCCGGGCCGGACACGGCTCCTGGGTCCAGCGCTTTCTCGACGGCCTTCTGGCTTTGGCCGAGCTGCACAGAACCCCGCTGGCGGGCGGCGATCTGGCGGAATCGCCTGTTGCCGTGGCCGACATTGTTCTGGTCGGCGCCGTTCCTCGTGGCCGCGCTCTGCTGCGCTCCGGCGCACGGCCCGGCGATCTGCTCTACGTCACCGGCGCTCTCGGCGGAGCCGCCGCCGGGCTGGCGCGCCTGGCAGAGTTGGCCGAAGCACAACCCGGCCGCACCAGCCCTCCGCGAATCCCCAAAAAGCTGGAAACGCAGCTCGCCCCGCACCTCTATCCACAGCCGCGCATTGCGCAGGGTCTCTGGCTTCAGCGCCGCGGCCTGGCCTCCGCCGCCCTCGACGTAAGCGACGGCCTCTCGACGGATCTGGCCCATCTCTGCAAGGAGTCCAGCGTCAACGCCGAAGTCGAGGGAGCCTTGCTTCCGCTCTATCCGGCGGCAACGCAAGCCCAAGCGCTGCACGGCGGCGAGGACTACGAAGTGCTTTTCACTGCTCAGGCCACAGCGCGCGTGCCCCGCGCCATTGCAGGCGTCAAAATCACCCGCATCGGCAGAATCATGAAGCCTCGCGCAGGCCAACCCGCCGTCACGCTGCTCACGCAGCAAGGCTTTCAGCCGCTCGCGCCGCACGGCTGGGAGCATTTCTCCTGAGTTTGTTTAGGCGTGTTCGGAAAACACTGCGGGAAGAGCTTCCAGACGATTCAGCCAGCCGTCGAAGTGAGAGCATTCACGGCGAATTGCGGGAAGGCCGATTTCCATCGCAGCAACTACGCCAGATATAGGCTTTTCATATCCCGGATACAAATTCTTGATTCTTTTGGAGGGCGCAGTCTCGGGTGAATCGTTGATGTCTTCTGGCGTTTCAAAATTCTGACGAATCGAACGCAACGCCAGAGCAAGATCGTCTTTTCCGATTCCATGAGCAAATCCATCCGGATCACTGAAGAGCAACGCCTCGAACTCATGCATTACAACCAGTGGAACAAATCGCCTTGGATCGAACCGTGGCCCCATCTCCCCGACGATATCCGCAAGCAATGCCGCTTCCACGCATTCGGCCTTTGCGGAGGCAGAGCTTTTGCTCGGAGCTTCCACCCGGCCCGGCCAGTCCTGCGGCAACGCATAGTAGTCCACCATGGTGGTGTTGACCGCTTCATGGTCCGATTTCAAATGGCGCAAGATGTCCCATTTTGCGCCTTGCCAGGAACGAATGCCGCCACGTTGCTGACGCGGATTACCAAGCCTTCGTGCGCTCACGGAGTTGTAGCCGGAACGTAAGAGATGCTGCCCAAGCACCTCGTTCACAAAGGTCTCTTCGGTCTGTCCTTCAACATGAACCAGTAACCGCAGCATCGCTATTCTTTCCCCGGTCTACCGGCAAGTTCGCCCTTTTCCCATAGCTGGCCAAGGCTGTATTCCTTCAGCCATTCAGCCAGAGGCTCGGCCTTCAGCCGCTCGATTTTGGTTGCGCCATCGACGCGATTGGCGACAAGAACATCCTCGGGGTCGAATTGATCCAGAAGCAGCGAAGACTGGGTCGCGGCAATCACCTGCGTCTCTTTCGAGGCTTGTTTGATAAGAGACGCTAATAGCTCAATGGCATAGGGATGTAATCCAAGTTCCGGCTCATCAACCAGGATCACGGATGGACGTAATTCAACCGGTTGTAGGAATAACGTTGCCAGCGCGATAAAACGCAATGTTCCGTCGGAGAATGATGAAGCGTCAAAATAATCGTCTGTGCCGACGTGCCTCCACTCCAGCTTTATGGTATTTGGATTCAGCGCCAGCGGCTCTAACTGAAAGTCATCAAAAAAAGGTGCCACTTGCTGTACAGTCCGACGAATCAGTTCGTAAGAATCCCGATGCTGCTGTTTCAGCCGGTAAAGGAACGCGGCTAGGTTCCCGCCAAGTCGATAGAGTGATCGGTTGTTGTTCAAATCATTTGTTCTTTTGAAGGGGGAATTATCCCCAGTGTCATGAAATCTGAATCGATTGAATGATGGACCAGAGCTTACAAATCCACCCGAAGAAGCACCTCCGGATAGACCATCATTCACCGTATAAGAAAAATCAGCATTATAGATAAAGCCATTCAACGACCTTGTATGAATTTGTATTTTTTGTGTAATCTTCGATCCGAAATATAAAAGTTTATTGGCACCACCGTGATAGGTAACATATGCATCCAATGTACCCGAAAGAGCTTCGCCAAGAAACACAAATGCCTCGAGGAAATTGGACTTCCCTGAGCCGTTAGCTCCGATCAACAGGTTGATTGGCCGCAACGAAAAATCTTTGATCGAGCGGATGCTCTTGAAGCCTTCTATCGTGATGGACTGAATCGTGTCGGAGGCCATGGCGCTTCACCCTTATTGAAGAACTCGGCGCACAGGCTCATCCACCTGCATCGCTTTCGTTAGCATAGCGCGACACACCCCTTCGCGGGCTATCATCATAAAGTGATGACTACAATAGCTCCCCGCGTACGCTTTGCTCCTTCGCCCACTGGATTGCTGCACGTCGGAAACGCGCGCACCGCTCTCTACAACTGGCTCTTCGCCCGCCGCATGGGTGGCACCTTCCTGCTGCGCATTGAAGACACTGATCTGGAACGCTCCGAAGCCCGCTACGAAACGCAGCTCATCGAAGACATGCGCTGGCTCGGCTTGAACTGGGACGAAGGCCCCGGCCTGACTACGGCGGACCGCGCAGACAAAGCTTCCGCCGACGAAAAAGGCGAGTTCGGCCCTTACCGCCAGTCCGAACGGCTGGCAATCTACGCCAAGCATACCGAGCGCCTGCTGGCCGAGGGCAAGGCCTACCGCTGCTTCTGCACCGAAGAGGAGCTGGAAGCCGAGCGCGCGCAGGCCGCCGCCGAGCATCGCCCCCACATCTACTCCGGCCGCTGCTGGAATTTGACGCCGGAGGAGATCGAGAAGAATCTCAGCGCTGGCAAACCTTTCTCCGTGCGGCTGAAGATCGGCACCGAACCGCTGCGCTTTCACGACATGGTCCGCGGACCGGTCGAGTTTGCCGCCGAGTCGGTCAGCGACCCGATTCTTGTGCGCTCGGCCGCGGGCGGCGCTGCGGGTTTCTCGTCCGGCATGCCGGTCTACAACTACGTGGTCACCATCGATGACGCGCTGATGGGCATCACCCACGTCATTCGCGGCGACGATCACCTCTCCAACACGCCCAAGCAGGTGGCTATCTACCAGGCCTTCGGCTGGCCGGTGCCGGAGTTCGCGCACCTGTCGACCATTCTGGGCGCGGACCGCGAACGGCTCAGCAAACGCCACGGCGCCACCTCGATTTCGACCTTTCGCGAGATGGGCTACCTGCCCGAAGCGCTGGACAACTACCTTGCCCTGCTGGGCTGGGGCGCCGAAGACGGCAAGACGGAAACCTTCACGCTGGAGGAGCTGACGAAGGCGTTTTCTCTGGAGCGCGTCACGCCCTCGCCAGCCATTTTCGACTTCGACAAGCTGAACTGGCTCAATCGGCACTATTTGAAACTCGCCGCGCCGGAGCGGCTGGTTGCGCTCGCTTGGGGTTACTTTGCCGACCAACTGCCCGCGCAGAAAGCTGCACCGGAAACAGTGCAAAGCTGGTTCACTCGCCTGCTCACGCTCTTCGTTCCCGCCGTCGATCATCTCGACCAACTCCCAGAGAAGGCCGCATTGCTTTTCGGGTTCGATCCCGAAGCCACCCGCGCCAACGAAGAAAACGCCGACGTGCTGGCCGCTGATTCCGCTGACACGGTTCTGAAGGAGCTGGCCAGCCGCATCAGCGCCCACGAAGGCCCAGTCACGCCCGAAGCTTTCAAGGCTTGGATGAAGGAGATCAAGACCACCACCGGCATCAAAGGCAAGGAGCTTTTCCATCCCGTTCGCATTGCCCTCACCGGCACGCACTCCGGCCCGGAGTTCGACAAGCTGATTCCGCTGATCGAAGACGGCGCGACGCTGGGCCTCGGCGTTACCGGCATTGCCGAACGAATCGAACGCTTTCTCGGAGCCTGAGCGCCATGCCCGACTTGTTCTGGAGCTGCGTTTTCTGGGTCCACGGAGAACCCTCGCCGCCGCTGGCCATCGTGCTCTGCCCTCGGGGCGGACGGCGGCTGCGCAAGGCGCTCGACACCTTCAAGCGCGGCGGCGTCGAGACCCTTGTTTCGCTCCTTGAAGCAAACGAGGCGGAGTGGCTTGACCTGGCGCAAGAAGGCCCCATCGCGGAGAAACTCGGGATGCAGTTTGTCTCTTTTCCGCTGCCCGACCACGACATTCCGCCCGACGAGGACGCCTTCCGTGCCTTTGCCGCCGATCTGGCCAGCCGCCTGCGCGCCGGGGAGCGCATCGGCGTGCATTGCCTGGGAAGCATCGGCCGCTCCGCCATCACGGCGGCGTGCGCGCTGATCGAGCTTGGCTGGGAACCGCAGGCCGCTCTGGACGCCGTGGAAGCCGCCCGCGGCTGCCCGGTGCCGGACCTGACGGAACAGGAAGAATGGATTCTCGGCTACAAGGCGCGGGCCTGAGCGAAACCAAGCGCTGCCACCTGTTCTCGCACCGGCAGCACCGTTTCGTAGGCCGCGTAAACACCCTCGAAAACCGAATCCCAACTGGCGGTGAGCGCATAAGCCCGCGCCGCCAGTCGCATCTGGGCGTGCTGCTCCGGGTCGGCCAGCACGCCGGCCACTGCCGAGGCAAACTCCGCATCGGGAACAATGCGCCCGGTCTGGCCCTCGCGGACGATGGTCGGCGGGCCGCCGTCGGGCGTGACGATGGCCGGAACGCCGCTGGCCATCGCCTCCAGAACCACGTTGCCGAAGGTGTCCGTGTGCGAGGGGAAGACGAACAGATCCATGCTGGCGTAAGCCTCGGCCAGCGCCTCGCCGCGCAGAACTCCGGCAAACTCCGCGCGCGGCAGGCGCTCGCGCAGCCAGTTGGCCTCGCCGCCGTGACCGACGATGAGAAAGTGGAAGTTGGCGTGGCCCATTCGCTCCAGCTCTTCCTGCACCTGCACGAGCAGGGCGATATTCTTCTCAATCGAGAGGCGGCCGACAAAGCCCAGAATGAATTCGCGGTCTTCGGGGCTGCGCTTGCGTTTCGCCGGATGGAACAGCGCCGCATCCACGCCGCGCGGCATTAGAGAACAGGGCCGGCGCGTGGCTTTCTCCAGCAGCGCGCACAACTCGGGATTGGGCGCAAAAAGCACTTTCGCAATGGAGTAGAACTTCGCCGCCGCAGCCAACGCCAGATCCTCGATCTTCTGTCCAGTCGCCACCGACTGCCGCTCCGGCAACAGGCGCAGGAACCACTCCGAGCGCCGCGCCGCGTACTCATGCACGTTGGTGTGCCAACTGGCGGCCAGCGGCAACCGCAGATGATGCGCCAGCCCCGCGCCCAGCATTCCCACCTCGCTGGGGCCGGTCACGTGAATCAGATCGGGCTGGAAGCGCTCCAGCACCCGGCCGATCAGCGGGATGTGGCGCAGAAACGTCGGGTCGAAGCGCAGATCTTTTTCCAGGGGGAGCGAGAGGAAGCTTCGCGGCAGCTCCAGCGTCCATACATTGCCGTCTTCGATCAGGCTCTCGGCGCGATCTCCCGCGCGAACACACAGAAAAGGCAGATTCCGCCGCCGCGCAAAAGCCTCAAAATGGCGGCTGGTGTGCGCCACTCCATTCACTTCATGGAACGAGTCGGGAAAGTAAGCAACGCGGGGCGGGGTAAGCGCTTCAGCCTTCATGCTCGCCCAGAACCAGACCCAGCTCACGCGACTCATTCCACGCCGTGCGCAGCCCTCTGGAAACCAGCCCGGTGCCCATCAATTGCAGGATGCCGAGCGTCCAACGAATCGCCAGCGGCGCCTTCCCGCGGGGCCACAACTCACTGAGCGGGCGCACCACGCCATGCATGTCCGGATGATAGGCGCGTTCATCCCAGTTGCGGGAGCCTTGCGGAAACTCCGGGTAGTTACGGATGGCGTCGAGGGTCGATTGCAGGAGACGAAGCTTCCACGACTCCGCGTACTGGGGCATAAACAGCACGTTGCTTTTCTTCTCGCGCCGCACTTCATGCACAAACTCGGTAAAGCAGGTCGCGTTGCTCAGATTGATATTGGCATTCGGTTCCAGGCCGTGCCGGTCACCGCCGGAGATCAGCAGCATATTCCACTGCCCGGCCAGCCGCCGCACCGCGCTGTTTTCGTCCCAGTTGCGCAGTCCGTTCAGCTCCAGCGCATGCAGATAGTTGCCGTTCTTCTGCAAAAACTCGTTGACCAGAAGATTGTGCTTCTCCTGGCCGATCAGGTAAAGATCCCACAAGGGATGGTTGAAAATCACCATCACATTCGGCTCGTCGTCGAGCGCACGCAGAATCTCGGTCAGCCGATTGTCTGGAGAATTGGAGGGGTTGGCGGTGTAATCGGCCAGCGTCTGCATCCATTCCGTCGCGTGGCCGCTGGGCAGGTTGTGCACGCCCAGGTGGAAGGACTGCCCGCCAAAAGGAACCGTCCACTCCAGAGAAACCGGAATCTGCCGCGCACTGGGAACCGTGCGCAGCAGCATGGGCGCCCGGATGTTGTCGTGGTCGGTGATGGAAACCATCGACGCCAGGTCCAGCTTTTCGATCTGCCGGCTTTCCTGCACGAAGGACATTTTAGGCGTCATCGGCGGCGTCCAGTAGCTGTTGGCGTAGTCAACATGAATGCCGTGCATCCGCTCCGACCGCTGCTCCAGCCGTGACAGCAACGGCCGCATCGCCGGATACTGATTGCCCAGATTGGCCAGAAAGTCCAGCGTCTCATGGGACTGACTGGTGTGGCTGTGCAACGAAACGCCGCACCGGAAGCCCTGCGATGCCTTCTTGTCACGCCACAGATACGAGATGGTCGAGTTAGCCATTTTCGTCTCTCAATTCTGCCCGCGAATTGAAATCTCTGAAGACAGTCTGCATCCCCAACCATCAACAAGGGGTTAACAGCGTGCAAATGCCGCTTCAATTGACAAGAAAATGCGCCGCATACGGGCGAAAAACCGGGAAAATGCCGGAAGAACCCAAGAATACAGTACGCAAAACAGCTATTGATTCGTTTTGGCCAGATCCGGCCCCAGAAAGTCCTCGACGGTCCAGCCAGCCATCAGATCCTCGTCGCCGGTCATCGCCGGCCCCTCGGCCAGCTTGCTCTCGGCCAGCTCGGCGGTCAGGTAGTTCTCCGTCAGCCCCTTCCGCAACAGGTCGAAAGCTTGCTCGGGAGTATCGGCAAACTGAAAAAGCTCGATGTCCTTGGGAGAAATGGCCCCCGTATCCACCAGCACGTCTAGGTTGAAAACCTTCTTCCAATACTCCGAGCCGTAGATGACGACGGTGATCTTCTTGGCCAGCTTGCGGGTCTGGGCCAGCGTCAGAATCTCGAACATCTCGTCCAGAGTGCCAAATCCGCCGGGAAAGACGACCAGCGCCTTCGCCAGATAGGCAAACCACAGCTTGCGCATGAAGAAGTAATGGAACTGGAAGTTGAGCGAGGGCGTGATGTACGGATTGGGCCGCTGCTCGAAGGGCAGCAGGATGTTCATTCCGATGGTCTTGCCGCCGGCCTCATAGGCGCCGCGGTTGGCCGCCTCCATGATTCCCGGCCCACCGCCGGAGGTGACCACAAAACGATGCCGCCGCGAAGGAATCCGCCGGGCCCAGGTCGTCAGCAGCCCGGAGAGCCGCCGCGCATCCTCGTAGTAATGGGCCATCTCCGCCGCCGCCACGGCGCGCTTGCGCTGCAACTCCGTCGCCTTGCCCGCAGCAATCTCTCCGGCCTTGGCGGGCTGCTCCTGGCTGGGAGCCAACCGCGTGGAGCCTGTGTTCTCCAGCAGTTCCAGAGCATGGTCGGCCTCCTCGCGCCCGCGAAACCGCGCCGAGCCGAAAAAGACAACCGTATCGTGAATCTGCTCGCGCCGAAAGCGCGCCAGAGGCTCCATGTACTCGGAGACAATGCGGATCAGCCGCCCGTCGGCGCTATTCAGAAAGCCCGGGTTCTCATAGGCCAGCGGAGCCGTATTGAGCGGCTGCGGTGCCGCGATGCCGAAAGAGGAGGGACCAGGGACTAGGGAATAGGGACTAGAAGGCGCGACAGGAGCCGTAGAAGTCCCACTTGCTCTCTCGTCCCTAGTCCCTAGTCCCTGGTTCCTAGTCCCTGTTTCCTGGTCCCTAGTCCCTGCTCCCTGCTCTTTCGTCCCTAGTCCCTGTTTTTTGCTTTTCATGTTTTACCCATCCCGGTGGCGGAGCACGTCTTGAAACGCAATCCACAGCGTCAAAAGCCCAAATCCCGACACAATGCCGCGCACTGCCCCGTTGGCCGCAAAGATCAAGAGCGTGGGGAACTGCAAAAACAAGGGATTCTGATCCCAGAACGTTCTGGACCACGGCGCATAGCAGACCGCCAAGCCAATGTACATTTTAATCGACACGCGCAGGAACAACTCGGCACGCTCCAGCCAGCGCGGAATCCTCTGCGGCTTATGGCGTGGGGTATGCTGGGGCGCTGGCGAGGCTTCCGGCTTGGGGCCGGGCATGGGGCCGAAATTCAGCATGGGAGTGGATTCGGACCCAGGCGTGGGAGCCGGGTTCGGGGCAAGGGGAGGCGACTTCAATTCCGGCTGCTGAGACATTCTGTATATTCGCCCGGTGCCCCGATTCCGCTCAATCGCAGGCATTCTGCATAAGCCCATCAACCGGCCCGGCTCAGGGACGCCGTACTTGAACGGTAACACAATGGGGGGCCTCCGCAGGTCGAAGGACGGAGAAACGCGTCCGGCCACGATGGCCCCGAGTGCGTCCGTTCAGAGACGAAAGTACACGCCGATCATCGGCTCCGCCGTGTGCGTGAAGGCTTTGGTCGAGGTGAAGAGCGTGGTCAGGTCCGGAGCCTTGTAGAGGTTACCGCGATACTGGAAGCGCAGGCCGATGTGCGGCAAAAGCCCCCAGTCCACTCCGCCGCCGTAGACAAAAACCGGCTTGGTCGTGGTGCCTGTGTTGGTCGTACTGGAGGTGGTTGTGCCTACGACGCAGCTTGGGTGGTAGAGGCCGCAGTAGGTGATGGTGGTCTGCCCGCCAACGGGCGCATCGAAGAGAACGCCGCCGCCAGCCAGCGCGAAGGGCCTGAAATTCCTGATCTTCAGCGATGCCACCCAGTCGCCGGTTACCTCGTGCGCATTGGCTGAGACCGACGTGGTCGTAAGGATAGGGCAGTTGATGCCAGGGCATGCGTTAGCTCCAGAATACTTCTGGTTGGCGCGGTTGAAGGCGTAGGTGCCTTCGTAGCCAAGCCACGGATGCTTGATGTGACGCACTTCAAGCAGGCCGCCGGCGGCGTTGGAAGGACTCTGTGCGGTGTCGTTGCTCGCGGTGGTTCCGTTAAAAGCTCCGTAAAGGCTTACCGCAACATCCGTCTGCGCATAAGCCGCCGCGCTAGCCAGCACAACCACTCCAACCACAAGAAAAGCTCTTGGCATCCATTTCGTTCGCATTTTGATCTCCTGAGTCGAATTCAGAATTCAGTTAGGGTGAACTTTGAAGCGTCGAAACCCTGTGGCTTTCCATCATAATGGACGCACAGAAAAAGATTTTGTCGGCGTACCAGCAGGTTATGGCAAATTCAGGCCGCCGTGCGGCGGTTTTTCAGGAGGAGATCCGGGGTGCTGTTTCAGGCGTGGACGGAGCCGAAGATCAATGAAACTTTGCCGCGGCAGAATTCCTCTAAAATAGTAGGAGACATATTTTGAGAGCCCCTGTGGAGATTTCCCGCCGCGAGGCTCTCAGCCCGCATCAACGCTGAATAGCGCCGCACTTCCCCGGCCTGTACGACAGAAGAACAGTCAAGGAGTCAATTTTTGTCCGATCAACTGCCCGCATCGACAGGCAAGGCCGGTCCCGCGGCGACGTCCGGATCCATCGAGATTCAGCAGCATGGCCCAGACGCGCTGTGGAGGCCCAGGGTCAATCCCTGGCTGATCGCCATGACCGTGGCGCTGGCCGCGTTCATGGAGGTGCTCGACTCCTCCATCGCCAATGTGGCCCTGCCGCACATTGCCGGGTCGCTGGGAGCCAGCAGCGATGAGGGCACCTGGGTGCTGACCAGCTATCTGCTCGCGAACGCCATCGTGCTGCCAATCGGCGCATGGGCCTCGAGCGTCATCGGCCGCCGCAACTTCTTTCTTCTTTGCATTGTGATCTTTACCGTCTCCAGCCTCCTCTGCGGCGCGGCGCCTTCGCTGCCGATGCTGCTGGTCTTTCGCATTCTGCAAGGCGCCGGCGGCGGCGGAATGCAACCCATGGCCCAGGCCATCATGGCCGACAGCTTTCCGGCGCAGAAGCGCGGACAGGCTTTTGCCCTCTATGGCCTGGTCGCTGTTCTCGCTCCCTCCATCGGTCCCACCCTGGGCGGTTGGATCACTGACAACTTCTCCTGGCGCTGGATCTTCTTCATCAATATTCCAGTGGGCATTCTGGCGTTCTACCTGGTGGGCCGGCTGGTCGAGGACCCGCCGTGGATCAAGGCCGACCGCTCGCGCCTATGGAACATGGACTACCTCGGCCTCAGCTTCCTCATCATCGCCATGGGCGGCCTGCAAATCATGCTCGACAAGGGCGAGGAGAACGACTGGTTTGCTTCCGGCTTTATCCGCTTCTTCGCTTGCCTCTTTGTCTTCGGCATGGTGGGGCTGATTGTCTGGGAGTTGCGGCGCAAGAATCCGCTCATCAATCTGCGGCTCTTCCGCTTCAAGAACTTCGCCATCTGCTGCTTCCTGATGGCGCTGGTGGGCGGCGTGCTGAACGCCAACATCGTTCTGCAGCCGCAGTTCATGCAGCAACTGCTGGGCTGGAACGCCACCACCGCGGGCATGGCGCTGACGGCGGGAGGCCTCATTCTGCTGTTTGTCATGCCCATGGCCGGCTACCTCACCGGCAAGGTCCCCGCGCGCTATCTGGCGGTGGCCGGCTTCGTGCTCTTCGTCGTAACCTTCCGCTACGGGGCCGATGTAACCACGCTGAACATGACCTTCTCGGCCGCCTCGTGGCTGCGCGTCATCCAGACTTTTCCCGTCCCCTTCTGCTTTATCTCCATCACGACCGCGGCCTACGTGGGCATGCCTAGGGAAGAGAGCAATCAGGTGGCGGGGCTCATCAACTTTGTGCGCAACATCGGCGGTAGCATCCTGATCGCCCTCACCAATGCGCAGGTGACCAGCCGCGCCATGTGGCACCAGCAGCACTTGCAGAACTCCATGAACTCGGCCTCGATCGCCTTTCAGCAACATACGCAGGCGCTCACAGGCTTCTTTGGCGGCAAGTTTGGCGGCCCCAACGGCCACGAAATGGCGCTGGCCTCCGTGTACGGCCAACTCAACCAGCAGGCGCAAATGCAGGGCTACCAGGACGTCTACATGGAGCTGTCGTGGATGTCGGTAGGGCTGGTGGTGCTGGCCTTCCTTCTGAGCAAGAACAAGCCGGGCGCGGGAACTGACGAGGCTGAGACGCATTGAGGGCAGCGAACAGGGAATAGGGGCGTGTGCAAAGAGAAGCGCCAAGTCTTGTTTTGCATGATGGAAATGGAGCCCTCCGCCGGGTCTACACTTGAATAAGAATAGAGGTTTCAAGCAGCCTGTACTGGTCTCTGAGCGTTTGTTGTTGTACCAATTCCTGGACCAGGAAAAGCTCGAACTCAAGCTGCGAAATCGAGCGGTCAGGGAGCAGCGAAATACGAGTTCATAAATAGGAAAGGAAGAAGACTCAATGGCACTGATGAAGACATCCAACCCCGCACTGGGCAACGACACATTTAGCAACCTTTCCAGCGCGCGCTATGGGGGCATGATTGACGAAGCCACCCAAATGACGCTGAATGGCACGGTGAACAAGACCGGCATCCTGCTGGTCTGCGCCATCGCGACCGCGGCCTGGACGTGGCATCTGTTCCTTCAATCGCGCGATATGGCGACCGTGGCGCCGCTGATGCTGGTCGGAGTCGTCGGCGGGTTGATCTTCTCCCTGGTCACCATCTTCAAGAAGGAGTGGTCGCCGGTGACGGCGCCCATCTACGCGCTGCTGGAGGGCCTGGTGCTCGGCGGCTTGTCGGCCGTCATGGACCTGCGCTATCCGGGCATTGCCATCCAGGCCGTCGGCCTGACCTTTGGCACGCTCTTCGTTCTGCTGCTGGCTTACCGCTCGGGCCTGATTCAGGTCACGCAGAAGTTCCGCCTGGGCATCTGTGCGGCCACCGGCGGCATCATGATCTTCTATCTGCTCGAGATGGTGCTGGGATTCTTCGGCATTCAGTTCACGACCATCAACGGCGGCGGGTTCATCGGAATCGCATTCAGCCTGTTCATCGTGGCGATCGCGGCCCTGAATCTGGTGCTGGATTTCGACTTCATCGAACGCGGCGTGCAGTACGGCGCGCCCAAGTACATGGAGTGGTACGGAGCCTTCGGAATCATCGTCACGCTGGTCTGGCTCTATCTCGAAATCCTGCGACTGCTCTCCAAGATGCGCAGAGACTAGAAGCAATCACGCCCCAAAAACAAAGACGCCAGAGACCTAAGTCTCTGGCGTCTCGATGTGATGAACTCGCAGGTTGCTTGGATTATGCATCGTCCCATTCAGCCTTCGATGAGGATGCTCGTTTCCTCGCATCCCGCATCTTCCGACTACGCCGGCAGCGAGTTTCGGGTTTCCCCGAACTCTCTCCTTCGGCAGCGCCTTCGGATGGATCTCCGTGTTTCCCCGGATTTCACATCTTCCGGCGTTCCCGGCGATGAAGTTCCGGGTTTCCCCAGCTCTCGCATCTTCCGGTTATGCCGCTTCCGCGTCTTCGGGGATCCCCGAATACCGCATCTGCGGCTGGGCCGATGATGACTTCCCGATCATCCTCGAACTTTGCATCCGCGTTTCAGAGCACAGATGAATCTTCGTTTCCTATCGGGTCCTGCACATTCCAGCCTGACCCTGGACGCGTTCTCTGTCTCAAACCTGCCTTCCATGTGCCGGTCAAGCCGACTGTGGAGGGCCTTGTTCAATCGAGTTCCGCATCGCCCTGCCAGGCTGGAACTGCGTTTCCAATTCCCTGCAGGATCATCAGTTGGAAAGGAGTGTGGACCGGTTCGATCTGTGGAAGCAAGTGGAAAAAGCGGGAGAATCTGTGGATTTCACCACTGTTAGTGCACAAATCGACAGAAAATGCCGATTGAAGAAGATGCAGTGCAAACAGGAGGCGTCCGCCCCTTGTATGCTCCTACCTGGAATCATCGGAGGAAGAGGATGCCGTCGAAATATGAAGAGATGTGCGCGGCCGCCGAGATGGCGCGCAAAGAGTGGGCCGACCAAAGTGAACGCTGTCTGGGTTACATGAATCTCATCGTGGACGGTTTCCTGGAGTATTGCGGAATCTCGGCGGATCGGATCACGCTTTTGCGCTGGAATGAGGTCTCTGGCCCCGACGAAGCATATTTAGAGAAAAAAGCAGGCGGGCGCTACCTTCTCCCTGATGCCATCGTTTTTGATGAGAGAGATGGGTACTGGCACCTTGGGCTTGCCATTACGGTTTCGCAACCCGGCGTCTTCCCGCCGTCGTGGTTTGCCTTTGCTGTTTGCGTCAAGGAAAAAGACGGACAAGTCGTAGTGAAGACCGGACTCGATGGAATGCCACAACAGCTTGACCTCAGTCAGCCGGGCCAATGCAACGGATTCTATGAGGGACTGGCGAGGATTTGCGAGCAATCCTTGCGCGACGGACGGAAGCCGCCCTCAAAACGGCTCGGCTTCCTAACCGAAGCGTAGACAGGCTTGCGATTTGGACCGTTCATTCCATGCCCCGCCTTTGAGACATGAGCAATGGGTGCCCCAGGTCCCGATTTTGGGACCTGAGATTCCGCTGGATCAACTTGCTATCCTTTGGCGAACATCTGCTTGATGCCGCGCAGCGCCTGCCGCGTGCGTTCTTCGTTCTCGATCAGCGAAAGGCGAACGTAGTCGTCGCCGTAGTCGCCGAAGCCGATGCCGGGAGAGACGGCAACCTTGGCGTCATCCAGAAGGCGCTTGGAGAACTCCAACGATCCGAGCTTGCGAAATTGCTCTGGAATCTGCGCCCAGACAAACATGGTCGCCTTGGGGCTTGCCACCGGCCAGCCAAGCTTGTTCATGCCATCAATCAACACGTCGCGGCGCTTGCGATAGATTTCGCAGATTTCGCCGACGCACTCCTGTGGGCCTTCCAGAGCCAGAATCGAAGCCACCTGGATGGGCGTGAAGGTGCCGTAGTCGAAATAGCTCTTGAGGCGGGCCAAGGCGTTGACCAGCACCGGATTGCCGCACATGAAGCCGACGCGCCAGCCGGGCATGTTGTAGCTCTTGGAGAGCGTAAAGAACTCCACGGCCACATCCTTGGCGCCGGGAACCTGAAGGATGCTGGGAGCCTTGTAGCCATCGAAGACGATGTCGGCGTAAGCCAGATCATGGATGAGGTAGAAGCCGTACTCCTTGGCCAGTTCGACGAGGCGGGCCAGAAAAGGCAGCTCGACGCACTCCGTGGTCGGGTTGGAAGGGAAATTGATGATGAGGGCCTTGGGACGGGGGACCATGCGAGGGATGAGGTCCTCAAGCTGGGCCAGAAACTGCGTGCGGTCGATGATGGGCACGCTGACCACATGAGCACCGGCGATAACCGGGCCATAGATGTGGATGGGGTAGCTGGGATTGGGCACCAGCACCGTGTCGCGCGAGTCCAGAATGGCTAAACAGAGGTGCGCGATGCCCTCCTTGGAGCCGATGGTGACGATGGCTTCGGTATTCGGGTCGAGATCGACGTCGTAGCGCCGCTTGTACCAGTTGCAAATGGCCTTGCGCAGGCGGGGAATGCCTTTGGAAACCGAGTAGCGATGAGTCGCGGGCTTCATTGCCGCTTCAATCATCTTGTCGACGATGTGTTTGGGCGTGGGCCCGTCGGGATTGCCCATGCTGAAGTCGATGATGTCATCACCGCGACGGCGGGCGGCCATCTTCATTTCCCCGGTGATGTTGAAAACGTAAGGCGGGAGCCGTTGAATCCTCGAAAACTCTTCCATTGAAATAGTGTAAGTCAAACAAGACGGCGGCGGCAGCAAGGGAACCGGAGAGGTTACGGGGCAAGACGGAAAGAAGCTCGTGGACTTTATACTAAAAAACAAGATGAGCGATTTTTTGCCTGTAAACGAACAGATGGACCTGCTTCAGAAGGGCGCGGCGGAGATTATCCGCGTCTCCGACCTAAAGGAGCGCCTTGAAGAGAGCCGCAAAACCGGACGCCCGCTGCGCGTCAAAGCCGGTTTCGACCCCACCGCGCCCGACCTGCATCTGGGCCACACCGTGCTGATGCGCAAGCTGCGCCACTTTCAGCAGTTGGGCCACCAGGTGATTTTTCTGGTGGGCGACTCGACGGCGCTGATTGGCGACCCGACCGGCCGCAACGTCACGCGCAAGCCGCTGACGCCGGAACAGATCAGCGTAAACGCCGAGACTTATCTGGCGCAGGCCTTCAAGATTCTAGACAAGGACGCAACCGAGATTCGCTACAACTCCGAGTGGCTGGGCAAGCTGAACTACGAGGAAACGATTCGGCTGGCGGCGCATTTCACCGTCTCGCAGATGCTGGAGCGCGACGACTTTAACAAGCGCTACAACGCCGAGCAGCCGATCAGCCTGCACGAATTTCTCTACCCCGTGATGCAGGGCTATGACTCCGTGGCGCTGAAGTGCGACGTGGAGCTGGGCGGAACGGACCAGAAGTTCAACCTGCTCTGCGGGCGCGCGTTGCAGCGGGATTACGACCAGAAGCCGCAGATTGTGCTGATGACGCCGATCCTGGAAGGCCTGGACGGCGTGCAGAAGATGTCGAAATCGCTGGGCAACGCCGTCGGCATCAACGAGCCGCCCGCTGATATGTACGGCAAGCTGATGTCGATCAGCGACGAGCTGATGTGGAAGTACTGGGTCTTCCTGACCGACTTGAAGCAGTCGGAAGTGGACGCGCTCGAAGCCGAGGTGAAGGCCGGGAAGCTGCATCCGATGGAAGCGAAAAAGCGTCTGGCGCGGACGATTATCAGCGGCTTCCACGGCGAAGAGGCGGCACGAGCCGCCGATGAAAACTGGGCCAAAATGTTCCAGCAGAAGGAAGTCTCGGAGGACCTCGAAGAGGTTGCCGTCGCATATGCAGACGTAGCCGGACAGGTTGCTGTACCACTGAATAGTGATTCCAGTGGGCCAATATTTGCTGTCATTGATACTTCAGTCATAGAGCCTACGATTCGCCTGCCCAAGCTGCTGGTAAAGCTGGGACTAGCCGCCAGCGGCGCCGAAGCCAACCGCAAGATTGCCGAAAAAGCCGTCAAGCTGGATGGAGAAGCGGCCGAGGGCGCGTTGATCTCTGTTGCAGCGCTTCCCGCCCGCATCGCCGTCCGCCTGGGCAAGCGGGCAAAGGTTGCGGTGATTTCGTAAAATTGGCGTTTTACAATTAGCCAAATGGCGTATCATGGGAATAGAGGCCAACGATGGCAACCCATTCCCTACTCGATGTGCTGGGCGGCGAAGTGATTCTTGGCAGGCCGATGAACAAAGGCGGAGCCATGGCTGAGCTGGTGCGCGAGGGGCTCCCGGTCCGGGCGCTCTTCCAGTTGGCCGAGCGGATGGACCTGCGCCAGGCGGAAATCTCCGAAAAGATCGGCATTCCCCAGCGCACGCTGACCCGAAGAATCACGCAGAACTCGCGGCTAACAGCGGCTGAAAGCGACCGGGCTGTGCGGCTGGCCCAGGTCTACTCGACAGCGGCGGAAACACTGGGTGACGGGGACAAGGCGGCGGCGTGGCTCAAAACGCCGAATCGCGCCCTGCGCGGCGGCCGCCCGCTGGATCAGTTGGACACCGACCCCGGCGTGCGCGAAGTCGAAGACGTGCTGGGGCGGATCGCCTATGGCGTTTATAGCTGATGCGCATCTGGAGAATTTGCAAGGCGCTCTATGCAGACGAGGCGTTTTCAGGCATGGGGGCGCGGCGTTTCGGCGGGCGCTGGAATACGCCGGGGGTGCCGATGGTCTATGCGTCCACCTCGCTGGCACTGGCTGCTATTGAACTCTTTGTCCATCTGGAACCCGGACAGGCGCCCAACGATCTGGTCTATATTTCCGCAACGCTCCCCGAGGGAGAACTGGCGCAGCGACTGGAACCGGACCAGTTGCCGGCGGGCTGGTGGACGGACGACTTCGAGCCGCTGCGGGCCATCGGAGATAAGTGGATTCGCGAGAAAAGCTCGCTGGCTGTCGAGGTTCCATCGGCGGCGCTGCGCATGGAGTGGAATGTGCTGGTGAATCCTCTGCATCCGGCGATTGCGGAGATCAGGGTCGAAGAGCCGCAGCCGTTCCATTTTGACGCGCGGATGTTTCGGTGAGTGGCAGCTTCCCAGGTCTCAAAATCGAGACATGGGGCACCCAGTTTTTTTGGGAAACTGAAGAGAAAAGCTATAAAAAGCTAAAGATCTAGATATCCCAGGTTAGGCGCGATGAAACTGCGCCGAACCTGGGGCACCCGCATTACTGAAACGCCCGGTTTTAGGGAAAGCCGACGCTACTCGCCCAGCGCAAACTTCCGCGCGGAGGCAAGCAGCTTGGCGACCGACTCCTTGCAGCAGGATTCGGTATAGATGCGCAGCAGGGGCTCGGTGCCGCTGGCGCGCAGCAGAATCCATGTTTCGGCGGCCTTGGGCTTCGAGGTCGCTTCCGGGTTGTCGAGGTAGAACTTGACGCCGTCCAGATTCTCCTGGCAATAAATCGCCATTCCAGCGAAGACAGGATCGCCGGGCTGGAGGGCTTTGGCACGGGCGATGGCGTTCAGCTTCTGGGCCTCGGGAAGGCGCAGGTCGATGCGGCCGTACTGGTGTTCGCCGTACTCGGCTTGCAGATCGGCGACAAGCTGACCCAGCGTTTTGCCTTCCTCGGCCATCACCTCGGCCAGCAGCAGGCAGTTCAGCAGGCCATCGCGCTCTGGCAGGTGGCGCTGCCAGCCAATGCCGCCCGACTCCTCGCCGCCCATCAGAATCGTCCGCTCCAGCATCAGGTCGCAGATGTACTTGAAGCCGATGCCGTGCTCGATCAGTTCGCGACCGTGCTTGAGGCAGATGCGATCCAGCATCTTGGTGGTGTTGAAGGCGCGGGTGACAGCGCCCGGCCAGTCATTGTGGTGCTTGAGCGCCCAACTCAACAAAACACTATAGATCTTGTGCGGATCGACAAAGTTGCCGTGCTCGTCTGTGGCGCCAATGCGGTCCGCGTCGCCGTCGGTACAGAGGCCAGCCTGACAGCCATTGGCCACCACAGCCTCGCCCAGGGCGCGAATATTCGGCTCGATGGGCTCGGGGTTGATGCCGGGAAAAGCAGGATCGGCGTTGCCGCGAATCTGCACGTGGGCCACGCCGAGGCGGGTAAAAATATCGGAGAGAAAGGTCAGCCCGGCGCCATACATCGAGTCGATGGCGAACTTCATGCCGCATTTGCTGAGCGCGTCGAGGCTCGTAAAGCTCTGAATGGATTCGAGATAGGGGGGAAGAAAATCGACCTCCTCGATCTTGGCCGGCTGCGCGGCACGCGGGACAGGCTGGCCAAGGCGCGACTCAATATCGGAGATCATGGAGGGCTTGCCCGAGCCGCCATACCAGCCCTTGTACTTGACGCCGTTCCACTGCGCCGGATTGTGCGAGGAGGTAATCATGATGCCGCCGGCCTGGCCGCGCTTGAAAACGGCATAACTGAGGGCCGGAGTGGGCGTAACGTCATTGGCCAACTGCACTGGGATGCCGGTCGCGGCCACCACTTCAGCGCAGGTGCGCGCGAAGGCCTTGGAGCCAAAACGCGTGTCGTAGCCGATGCAGATGCCCTTGGCTGGATCTTCCTTGGCGTGGACGTAGGAGGCGATGGCCTCGGCGGCGATGCGGACATTGGCGAAGGTAAAATCGTCGGCAATCACGGCGCGCCAACCGTCGGTGCCGAACTTGATTTGAGATTCAGGCATGATTTCGGTTTATTCTCCCTGCACATGGTAAACGAGACTGGATACGATTGTCGGTGCGGCTTTGCTTTCAGTTGGCCCGGCCCGTCCGATTCAGTTCGCTATAAAAGCCCAGATCCTTGCCCGAAAGATTCTTGGCAATATAGAGAATCTGCCCATAATGCATGGCAAAGTGCTCCACCACCTGGTAAACGGCATAGAGGCCGCTAACGGTGTAGCCCTGAATTTCATACTGCGCCAACAACTCGACCGGAGTCAGCCGCGCCAGGACCTGCGACGCTTCCTCGATGGTCGCGCCGAGCCGATCGAGAAGCGCGGAAGGCGGAATCGCTCCCTGCGCGTTGAATTCGGCGGGCCGGTCGCGCTGATCTTTCTGCCGGTTGAACGAGGCCACGAGCCACTGGCGCACATTGCCGTCCAGATGCAGAATCAGGTTCCCGATGCTGTTGCTGGCCGCGTTCGGACGCCACCAGACCTGCTCGACGGCAAGCGGCTCGACGCAACTCCGCAGCCGGGGCCAATCCTGCTCGATCAGCTTCTGGCGGGAATACTCAAGAAAAAGCGTGGTCACATCGGCATTCGTAGCGGTCATCGAAAAGCAACACTCCTTCGCAAAGTTTTCTTATCCGTAGAGTACGCCTGATTTTTCCCTGCGTCCGGTCACGGAGTGCACCGGCGTTCTTCGCGCCTTCCGCGCACAAAAAATACCTGATTGCCGAAGTTCACATCGACAGCATAGAATTTTCGTTGAAATCGTTTTCAGAAGGAATCTCAATGCACATGTTTGACTCGCTCTCCGTTGTTGCTCTGGCCTTGGCCTCTTTCACTGCTCAATCCCAAACTCCCGCCGCGCCGCAAGCGCAGGTGGTGTCGCAGACGCCGCCGATGGGCTGGAATAGTTGGAACTACTTTGCCGAGAGGGTGGACGACAAGGGCATCCGCGCCGCCGCCGACCAACTGGTGTCCACCGGCATGAAGGACGCCGGTTACGTCTACGTCAACATCGACGACACCTGGGAGGGTGAACGCGACGCGAACGGCGTGCTGCAAACGAACGCCAAGTTCCCCGACATGAAGGCTCTGGCCGACTATGTGCACTCGAAAGGGCTCAAGATCGGCATTTACTCCTCGCCCGGCTCAAAGACTTGCGGCGGCTACGCGGGTTCGCTGGGCCACGAGGAGCAGGATGCGAAGATGTACGCCGAGTGGGGCTTCGACTATCTGAAGTACGACCTGTGCAGCTTTATCCCGGACGTGATGGAAAAGCAGGCTCCCCACGACAGGGCCGCGCAGATGCGCCTCATGCAGGACGCCTACGCCAAGATGGACAAGGCCCTGAAAGCCACCGGACGGCCCATTGTCTATTCGTTCTGCCAATACGGCTGGGACGCGGTCTGGGAGTGGGGGCCCTCCGAAGGCGCCAACCTGTGGCGGACCACCGGCGACATTACGCCCGAATGGGATCGAATTTATTCCATTGTCAGCCAGCAGGAGGGCCTGGAAGAGTACGCCGGACCCGGCCACTGGAACGATCCGGACATGCTCGAGGTGGGCAACGGCAAGCTCACGCTGGCCGAAAACCGCACGCACTTTTCGCTCTGGGCCATGCTGGCCGCGCCTCTTCTGGCCGGCAACGACCTGCCCAACATGAAGCCGGAGATCAAAGCCATTCTGACCAACCGCGACGTGATCGCCATCGATCAGGACCCGCTGGGCAAGCAGGGCGCGCGCATCTACTCCGACGGCGAGGTCGAGGTCTGGACCCGGCCTCTGGCAGGCGGCGCGCTGGCTATTGCCGTGGTTGACGCTGGCGACAGCCGCTACTCCACCCACCCCTTCCACCTGAATCTACGCAAACTCGGCCTGGCCGGAACGCAGACGGGCAAGAATTTGTGGACGGGAAAAGCCATTGAGCTGACCGACAATGAGCCGTTGGAGCTGGCTGGCCATGACGTGCTTCTGGTGCGCGTGGATGCGCCAAAGGTCACTGCTCCAGCGAATTGAATTCCGCAGCCATCATCCCCAACCCCTCGTGCGTTTCTGCGTGAGGGGTTGCCGGTTTCCGAGAGCGAAACCAGAGTCGGTGTAGCCTTATAAGCCCCACGAAGGTTGCCGCACCCTGTTGGTCGCGTCGACTTCCAACCCAGCTACAAAAACCCGTCGCTGTGGACCCGATCTTGAGATCTTCGGTTCCGGGATAGAGTAACTCTGGTTTCGCTTGGGCTTCCGCACGGCCGCTCAGACAGCCAATTGCAGCGCCGCCTCGGCCCATATCACGGCTCTGGCATAGCACACAACCATATCTTGCTGACGCAGGCCACCGGCCTGGGCCACAGCATCGCACGCGGCCCAATCGCCGCGTTCGTAGCTCTCGATCCATTGGAGCAGAATGCTTTCTGGATTGACCTTGCCTTCAAGCGCCGCGCAAATCTCCTCGCGCAGCGGCAGCTCCGGAGCCAGTTTCTCCATGGGGAAGCGCATCATGGCCGGCAACAGGCTCAACATTCCCAGCAGGTATTGCTCGGTGGAATCCAACGCACAGAGATCGGCGGCCAGCTCGCAGAATCGTCCGCGTACAAAGGCCATGCGCAGGATCTCCTCCGGCTGCCCGGCATTGAGTTCGCTGGTGATGGCCAATATGGCCAGGCGTCGGAAGGCTTCGTCGCCCACCATCACCAGCGCAGCGCGAATGGAGCGCACCTCCTGCCGGATCGCGCACATCGGCGAGTTGGCCAGACGCAGCAGCCGGTACGTGAGTGCGGCTTCGCGCTTCATCAACTGGATCAGCTTTTCCAGGTCGATTTCGTCGTCCCGCAGAAGTTGCAGAATTTTGATTTGGGAGAGCTTGTTGGCGGGAATCTTTCGGCCCTTGAGCAGCACTGGGCGGCAAAAATAATACCCCTGAAAAAGTGTAAAGCCCTCATGGCGGGCCTGGTTGTACTCCGCCTGCGTCTCGATCTTCTCCGCAACCAGCAGCGCCGCCGTGACGCCGTGCAGCCGCTTGAACAGGCTCTTCCGCGCCTGGGGGCCGCTCTGCATGAAATCAATCTTGATGTAGTCGGCCAGTTTCACCAGCGGATCAAAGTTCGGTTTCCAGGTAAAGTCGTCCAGCGCCAGCCTAAAGCCCAAAGCCTTTAGCTTTCTGCAGGCATGAATCAGGCTGGGCGTGGGTTCCAGGTCTTCCAGAATCTCCAGAACTGTCCTGCCCGTAGGAAGAACACGCACCATGTCTTCGGTTAGCGACTCAAGTGTGCAGTTCACAAAGGCCTGCGCTCCGCTGGCGAGCCTCTCCAGCCCGAAAATAACGGTATTGTCGAGCATGGTGCGGGTGGCCATGTTGCCATCGCCGCGAAAAGACGTCTCTGGTCCCGCGCGGTAGAGCAGTTCATAGCCATGCACTTTACCGCGCAAATCCATAATCGGCTGGCGGGCCAGATAGCGCAGGCCGTCTCCGATCTCGATCAATGCGGACTGCGAATCCGGCTTCGTTTGAGCCTCAGCCGCCATACATGTTTCTCCACATGATTTATCGGCACATTGGCCGCAGATCTTAATGAAGTCCGGCACATTGCGGGACGCCCCCGCAATGTGCCATGCCAGAACCGCTCTATCCCATCAACATCCCGCCGTTCACGTCGAGCACGTGTCCGGTAATGTAGGCCGCATCATCCGAAACCAGGAACTTGATCGCCCGGGCAATATCCTCGGGTTTTCCCTGCCTGTTCAGCGGAATCTGCGCCAACATGGTCGAGGTCTGCTTCTCGTCGAGCACCGCCGTCATCGGCGTCTCAATAAAGCCCGGCGCCACGGCATTCACGGTAATTCCGCGTGAAGCCACCTCGCGCGCCAGCGACATGGTCAACCCGATCAGTCCGGCCTTCGAGGCCGAGTAGTTCACCTGGCCCGCCTGGCCCGCGCGGCCCACCACGCTGGCCATGTTCACAATCCGTCCCCAGCGGTTCTTGATCATCGGCCGCAGCAGCGCCTGCGTCAGCAGGAACGGCCCGGTCAGGTTGATTGCCAGCACAAGATCCCAATCGGCGCGCTTCATGCTCATCATCAGCCCGTCGCGGGTAATGCCGGCGTTGTTGATCAGGATTTCCACCTTGCCGAAGCGATCCAGAATCGCCTTGGCAGCCGTTTTGATCGAATCTTCGCTGGAAACATCCAGCCGGAACGGCGCCGCCTGGCCGCCTGCGGCCTGAATCTCCGCCGCCACATCGGCCAGCTTGGCCTCATTGATGTCGGCCAGCACCAAAGTCGCGCCGGAACGCGACAACTCCAGCGCAATCGCGCGTCCGATACCCTGCGCCGCTCCGGTTACCAGCGCAATTCTTCCCTGCAAATCCGCCATAGATTTCTTCAACCTCATGCGCACGACTTCGCGCCCTTTCCTCGTCATTGTAAATGTAATGAGATGACTTCTTCCCGGATGCGGTCAAAGACCTACGAGGGATCGCTCTGCGGCGGCAACGCGACCTTTCCCTGCTTCAATGCGCGATTGATCGCGCTCAGAATGGCATCCAGCGAAGCCTTGACGACATTGGAATTCATGCCAACGCCAAAGACCGATTCCTGCTTTCCAAACTGTATCTCGACGAATGCCATGGCATTGCCGGAGGCGCCTTCGCTGATGGACTGCTCCTGGTAATTGACAATCCGCAGGGCCAGGCCGAATTTCTCGTTCAGCGCTCCGACAAAGGCGTCGATCGGTCCATTTCCCTTCCCTGCAATGGCGTGCTTCAAGCTGCCTTGCTTGACCGTCGCCGAAATGCTGACCTTTCCGGCGCTGGTTTTCTCGGAATACTGAATGCAGGAAAACGGGTGTTGATTGAGGTATTCCGCATTGAAGGCATCCCATATCTCCGCGGGGCGTATCTCGCGGCCGGTCTCGTCACTGATCTTCTGGATGACACGGCTGAACTCGACCTGCAACTTGCGCGGCAGGCTGACGCTATGATCGCGCTCCAGAATAAACGCCACACCGCCCTTGCCCGACTGGCTATTGACGCGAATGATCTCTTCATAGGTCCGGCCAATGTCCGCCGGGTCCAGAGGCAGATAGGGAACCTCCCATAAAGCTTTGCCTTCCTGAAGCGCGAATCCCTTCTTGATGGCGTCCTGGTGCGAACCGGAAAAGGCCGTAAACACAAGCTCTCCGGCGTATGGATGCCGCTGATGCACGGGAATCTGGGTACAAAACTCGGCGGTCTTGACCAAGCCCGGAAGGTCCGAAAAATCCAGGCCGGGATCGATGCCCTGGGAGTACAGATTCAGAGCAACAATCATCAAATCGGCATTGCCCGTGCGCTCGCCATTGCCGAACAGCGTGCCTTCGACGCGATCCGCCCCAGCCAGCAAGGCCAGCTCTGTCGCCGCGACCGCGGTGCCGCGATCATTGTGCGGATGCACGCTCAGAATGACGGAGTCCCTGTTCTTGAAATTGCGGCTCATCCACTCAATCTGATCCGCATAGACGTTGGGCGTGGAATTCTCCACCGTGGCCGGCAGATTGATGATGGCCGGATGCTTCGGCGTGGGCTTCCAGACATCCAGCACGGCCTCGCAAACCTCCGAGGCGTAGTCCAGCTCCGTCCCGGTAAAGCTCTCCGGCGAGTACTCGAAAACCCAATCCGTTCCGGGATGAGAGGCGGCAGCGTCCAGAAGCATCTGCGCGCCATCGACGGCCAGTTGCTTCACTCCCGCGCGATCCATCTTGAAGACAATCTTGCGTTGCAGCGTCGAGGTCGAGTTATACAGGTGGACAATGGCGCGAGGCACGCCCTGCAACGCTTCGAAGGTGCGCTGAACCAACGGTTCGCGAGCCTGCGTCAACACCTGCACGGTCACATCGGCGGGGATGCGCCCCTTGTCCACAAGTTCGCGGCAAAAATCAAAATCCGTCTGCGAGGCAGCAGGGAAACCGATTTCGATTTCCTTGAAACCCATCTTGACCAGCAGATCAAACATTCTGTTCTTGCGGTCCGCATCCATCGGATCAATCAGCGCCTGATTTCCATCGCGCAGGTCAACGCTGCACCAGGCCGGAGCCTTGCTGATGGTCTTGCCCGGCCAAGTGCGATCATTCAACTGGACAGTGCGGGCTGGAGAATATTTGTCTGCTGGATTTTTCAATGTCATTTCCCTTTCGCTTTCTCGCGGATGAGCAGCGGTAAAAGCTAATCTCAATCTTCCTGGATGCCGTGGCCGGATGGAAGACGCGCGCAAACTCACCGTGCCTTCCGGCGTACACACAGCAATTTTAAAGGAACAGGCCGGTGAGGATCTGCGGAGGCGTTCTAAGGAAACTCTGAATAAGTCGATATTTTGAAGGGTACGGGCTTTAGCCCGTACATAAAACCTCCAAAATCGACGCGGGCTTTAGCCCCCGAGGAAAAGCGGATTGGATCATTGAAACTTGTTCAGAGCTTTCCTAAGAATCCAGCCATTTGTTCGATGAAACAGGTCTTGCCGTTGTTTCTGCTTGTTTTTGCGGAGGGAGCAGGGGCCTTCAGGCCCATGAGAAGCAAACGCAAAAGCAATGGGCTTCAGCCCCGGGTCTTCTGCCCGCAACCAAGAAGGCACCCGCGCCTGAAGGCGTCTCGATCCAAACTCCAGATTCAGGGGACCCCACGGCCCATGCCCCCTCCGCAAACCGGCCTCTGCAGCGAATCGCGAACCGAAGCCATGCCCGGTTCGGTCATTCACCAGAAGCACGTCGAAACCTCGGAAAGCATCCGCGATGGAGACTTATCATTACTGAAGTGCCCTTAATGCTCTCTGCTTTTCCCGTAAGACTTTGGCAAAACCTGAATATGAGGGTCGACCATGTTCGAGCACATCACACTGGATCATCCCAATTTCCCCTCAAACACTATTGACCTCGGACTTCTGGCGGAATGTCTGGTTTTCTACGGTAAGACGCGAGTAATTGTCGATCAACAATATTTTCAAAGTCTTGTCCGTGCGTGCGGACCTTATGAGCTTATTGATCTCCAATCAAGTGGAATATTAGAAGTTGAATACATGGAAAACATGACTGGCGTATTGACAGTCCAAAAACAGGGAGTATTGACATACGATGCAGCCAGCATTGGCTCTCAAAAGCTCAAATACCTTCAAGTAGCAAGAAAGCTATTCGATGATCTGGCCGGCCCATCAGGCCGCGGTGCCTCTCGGATGTTCAATAAGTTTGAGCGACTCGTACAGAGATCAGACTATTCCAAGGACATGTTGGACGAGGCCCGGATTGAATGGTTGGACAACGCCTTTACAACCGAAGCTGCACGAGTTCTGCTTTCGAAGAATGTGCCGGAGTACAGCTTGCCCACGCCTTTGGATTTCACTGTGCACCGAGATTCTCTCGGCTACTGTGTGCATACAAACATCGACTTTCTCGAAGCCAGCGCACTTTACAGTAAACGCGTCAATGGCGCCAAGATAGACCCGGCATACGTTTTGGTTCAGATAGCCAACACTCGCCGAGACTTGATGGTTGGTTCGAAGTTTGGATCGGAAATGGCACTCGCACCCGAGCAAGCATTGATTGCCACGTGCAGAGTGTCGGGCCTCTTATCCTCGCTTGATGGCAGTTTGAAATCCGCCCAACTGTTTCAAGACGAAGTGATCGACGGCCTTCCAAGCATTCGAAATGCAGTCAACAATGGCCAAAGAACAATCGCTGATGTGATTCGACTGGTTGAGAAGGCGCAAAAGTTTAAGGATTGGATGAAAAAGCAAGATGACGGTGTTGACCTTCGCAAGTCATACCTGAATGAGGTTACACACGTCGATTGGGCAGAGAAATTACCACCAAAAACTCTTCGGTGGCTGATCTTCGCAGGCGCAAGCGTAGCAACAGGATTCGTGCTCGACCCCCTCTCTGGTGCGCTCGCAGGTACGGCACTAAGCGCAATTGACAGTTTCTTGGTAGACCCCCTTGTAAAAGGTTGGAAGCCCAATCAATTTGTGGACGGCCCCTTGAAAAACTTCCTACGAAGCGGAGCCTAGTCGAATCATTTCGGCAGGTGGCCCGTTCACCAGCTCCGAAGAATAACTCTGAACCTTGAAAAGCTGTGCCGCATTCATCGCGGTCTTATCGCGATGAGCGAACGGACGGGTTCCGGATACCCCAAGTCACGCTTCTGAGATCCTGAAAGGCTGTATTCCTCCGCGGGGGCTTGCATATTATTTCTCTCCTTCGTCGCACAATAATCCAGGAAGTCTTCCTTCCAATCATCGTCCCGGTGCGTCATCTTCGTGCCGTCTTCCAGCCGGAAGCTGCTGGCGGAGGTCGAAAGTACGCATAACTCCTTTCCCTGGACGATTTTGCAGGGAACTTCATTGTTTTCAAGATTTTACAGCGCGACCATATCCGTAAGCCAAAGAAAACAAGGATTTTGTTTACAAAATAGGGGTGGGGGTGCCTATCCCCTGCTTTTACCCCCACGGTGTAAGCGCCGCCGGCACCGGCTGCGGCACCAGCACCGGCCGCATCAGCGCCGCCGGCCATACATAAACCGCCAGCCGCCGCGAGTAGTGCAGCACCGGCTCCTGCCTGGGCAACTCGATGCCGAGCGCCGAGGCCAGATCGTTCCGCTCAATCTCCGCCTCAGCCTCTTCAAGCGGCGAGAAGACCTGGCGCAGGTTGGCCCGGATCGGCTGTCCGGCCCGATTGCTCGTGAACAGGCAGTCGCGCTCCATCAGGAAATACTCGAGCGTACCCGGCCGGTTCTCCGCCAGCTTCACCGTCGGCCCCAAGCCGCGGTAGCGCGCACGAAAGATCACCGGCCGGGCAGCGAATCGCCTGCGGCTATAGAAGGAAAATTCCCGTTCCCCCCGCTGCTCCATGCGCATCTCAGCCCAATGGTAAGGCAGATGGAAAAAAGCGCGCCCGGCAGCCACGGCCAGCAGGTTGCTGGCGTCCAGCGAGAGGCAGAACACCCCCCGCGTTCCCGTCTGCTCTTCGCGGACATAGGTGCGCAGCCCCAGATCGGGAAAGCCCGCCCCCGGCAGAGACGGCGCACCGCGAACCCTGATGCGGTCGATCCAGAAGGGCATCACGCCCAGCCATGCCGTTCCCTGGAAGGTGTCCACCTGCAAGCCCGCCGGTATCAGCGAGGCAAGCGACGAGGCGGGCAGCGGCCAATGCGCCAGCAGCAGATCGTTCCAGCGCTGCGATCTCTGCCAGCGGCCCGGTGGCAGCAGGCGCGGCGTGTGCGAGGTGCGTATCAGAAATTTCTGCATGGCCCGGTTGCTCCTGCTTAGCCCGTACAGTGGATGACGACAAGGGGACCGGGGATGCACAACCCCATCCGCCCCCATGTCGTATTCTGGTCGCGAGCACTCAATAATGTCCAGCCAAACCTTCACACCCCCAGAAGCCCGCAACCAGACCGAAGTCTTCGCCGTCCACGGCGCCGACCCAGAGGTTCTGGCCTACGCCATGGCCAAATACTCCCGCTCTGCTCTCTCGATGCGCGAGTCTCTGGCCGAAATCAGCCGCCAGCGCGCCGAACAGTTCCTCAATACTTTTTATTTTCAATACGGCCACCGCTCCATCGCCGACCTGGCCCACATCGCCTTCTCGGTCGAGCGGCTCAGCCTGCTGGCGGCCATTGTGCTGGTCGACGAACAGCGCTGGGACGGCCAGGAGCGCTCCACGCGCTACCAGAACTTTCTCAAATCCGGCTGGTTTTTCCCGGATTTTGGCGCGGATTCCGCTTCGGCGCAGCTTTATGCCGAAACCATCACGAGCCTCTTTTCGACCTACCAGCGCACCACCGAGGCCGTTCTTGAAGCCCTGCGCCGCCGCGTTCCCTGCCCTGACGTCATGAAGCCAGCGGCCTACGAGCGCACGCTCAAGGCCCGCGCTTTTGACGTGGCTCGCTACCTGCTCCCGCTGGCCACCAACACATCGCTCGGTCAGATTGTCAGTGCGCGCACGCTGGAATCGCAGGTTTCTCGCCTGCTCTCGCATCCTGCGGCCGAGCTTCGCGACTTGGGGACCAAGCTCCGCGAAGCCGCCACCGGCCCGGCTTGGTGTGTCACGGCCGAGGCTGGCGCAGCACTCGCAGAAAAAATCGCCGCAGCCGACCCCGCCCTGGCCGAGGAAGCCGCCAGCCTGCTTACCAATGAGGTCCGCAGCGCTCCCACGCTGGTCAAATACGCCCAGCCCAGCGACTATGCAATGCAGACTCGCGAGGAGCTGGCCCAGGCCGCCGCTGAGATTTTGAAGGACGCGCCCATCGCGGATGCGCCGCTCGTCGATCTGGTGGAAAACGCCGAATCGCTGGAAGTCGAAGTGGCCTCGACGCTTCTCTACTCGGCCAGCCATCACCCCTACCGCCAGATTCGCGACCTGGTCGCCGCGCTGCCCGAAGCCCGCACAAGCGAAATCATCGAACTAGGCCTGCGCCACCGCGGCCCTCACGATGAAGCCCTGCGCGCTTTCCACGCCGGAACGGCTCTCCGCTTCGACATTTTCATGGACATCGGCGGCTTCCGCGACATGCACCGCCATCGCCGCTGCGTGCAGATCATCCAGCCCTTCACGGCGCAGCACGGCTACGAAACGCCCGCCGGCGGCGACTTTGGCCCGGAAGTGAACATTCTGGCCGAGGCCGGTATTCTGGACGATTACCAAGCCGCCCTCGCGCAGGCTCACCAGGCCAGCGCCCGGATCGCGGCCAGCAACGCCCCCGAAGCCGCCCAATCGGCGCTTTACCTGCTGCCGCTGGCGACCCGCTGCCGGAGCCTCTTCAAGATGGACTTTGCCGAAGCGCAATACATCTGCGAACTGCGTTCGGGACCCGCCGGCCATTTCAGCTACCGCCACGTCGCCTGGGAGATGTTCCTGGCCCTGAAGCGCCAGCATCCGGCCCTGGCGCGGCAGATTCGCGTCACCGACTTCACCCAGCCCATCGACATCCTTAGGCGGTGAAAAATCCGCCCAAGCCATTCGCTGCTAGAATTTTCTGAGAGCACTCATGAGCGTAACCGCACTTTATCCCGGCACCTTCGACCCGCCGACCAACGGTCACATCGACCTGATCCAGCGCGGCGCCAAGCTCTTTGACCACCTCATCGTCTCCATCCTCAACAATCCGGGTAAAGATCCTATCTTTACCGTCGAAGAACGCGCAGAGATGCTGCGGGAATCGATCAGCGAGATGAGCAACGTGTCGGTGGCCACCTTCGATGGGCTGATGATCGACTTCGCGCGCCAGCAGGGCGCCAAGGCGGTTTTGCGCGGCATCCGCGCCATCTCCGACTACGAATACGAATTCCAGATGGCGCTGATGAACCGGCGCCTGGCCCCGGAGATCGAGACCGTCTTCCTGCAGCCAGCCGGACGCTACTCATTTGTCAGCTCGCGCATGTTGAAGGAGGTCGTCAGCTTCGGCGGTGACGTTTCCGGCCTTCTGCCGCCCAACGTCCTCAAGCGCCTGCAAAGCCGCATCGGCAAGAGCTGACGCCGGAGACCCAGGCCTCAAACCTCAGCCTGGGATTCCACGAACAGCTACCGCAATACACCGATTAATTACCTGACCACCTCAAGAACGACCTCAATATCCAGATGGCGTTTGCTGCCCGGCACATCCAGCGAACCCAGCATCACTGGCTTGCCGATAGTGAGCAGTGCGGTGTTTTGCAGGTTGGCCTGACGAATCACCGGATCGCCTCTTCCAACGGTCGATGGTTCCTCCGAGACGCCGGTCTGTTGCACATCCGAATCCACCAACACGCCCGCGGCAGATTCTTTCAGGCGCACTATGATGTAAAGTCCAACATCCTGGTACTGGACCTGCGCTGGCGCCAGACTCGATGGATTGGAAGATTCCGTTGTGATGGGAACCTTGCTGCCCAGCCTTATCCGTCCTTCTTTGCCTGGATTCACGGTCAGGGCAAAGCGCTGCGTGCCGACCCGCTTAGAGCCGTCCATCTCCGTGAGTGCATAGGTCAGCCTGTAGGTCATCTGCGCCGTTTCTGTGGTGGGGGCGCTCGCCTTCGGCGCAAGCGCATCCGTTTGCGCTGAAACTATTGCACTTCCGCAGCTCAGCATCAGTGCGATTCCCAAAATTCCGATTGTCTGTCTCATTGTTTTCCTCTCTTTCAATCCGTGGTTTGATCTGATTGTTGATCCTCTTTGTTCGATTGCTCGACAAATTCTTGAAACTCCGCCTCGCTCGCTGCTTCCTGCCTTGCTCGCTCCTCAGGGTTCAACATCGCTATCACCTGCGGATCTCCGGTGCGAACCGCGCGCAGCAACAACTTCTCCTCTTGCGTCAAGGGCACTTCCGGCGCTGGGTGACTGGGCGCGCGCATCTCAGCAAGTAACGCTGCGTCGCCGGCGCTGATGCGCCGCACCGTTTGCGCGGGCCTCGCCCCTCTTGCCGGAAGTATCTTTTCAACTGGGAGATGAGATGCTTGCTGGACCCTCGTTCCCGGCCCGTTCGCGGAGGGTGGCGTTGAAACAACTTCGTGCCGCGGCACCTTAGTAGAAGTTTTTCCAGGCTGATGAACCACCGCGACCGCAATCAAGATCGAAGCCACAGTCATCCCCAGCCAAACCATCTGCCAGACTCTCCGTGGAGCACCCTTGGCGCTCACCAACGCACTCTCTTCCAGATTTGCCAGAATGCGGCGCTTCATTCCCGGAGAGGCTTCTACCTTACCCAATCCAGCCAAAACCTGATCAATTGCCTGCTCGGGATTCTTCATCGCTCTCCCCCTCGCTCTTCGAGCCGTTCTCGCAGCCGGATCCGCGCGCGGAAAAGCAGGGCACGGACCGCTGATTCGCTTCTGCCCAGAACTTCCGCCATTGCAGCCGTGCCCAGCTCCTCTACCGCAGAGAGCAGCAGCACGTGGCGTTCCGCTTTGGGCAATCTCTCCATCTCGCGTAGCACGGCTGTCATGCGCTGCGCCTCGCAGATCATTTCGTCGGCTGGCATTCCGGCGGCGACCAGACTCTCCGCGAAGCTCTCGTCGATCTGCTCCGGCCGGAGGCGCCGTCTGCGGTCGAGCGCCAGATTCCAGGCAATGCGCACCAGCCAGACCCGCATATCGCGGATTGCATTGAGAGAACGGCGGAGTTCAACGACGCGAAGAAAGGTATCTTGCACGACATCCTCGGCCTCCGTGCGGCTGCGTAAAACCGAGTGAGCTACGCGGAAAAGGAGCCTGGAGTAGCTTTTCACCAGAACGGCGAGGTCGATCTCCGGCTGCGCACTCTCCGTGGGAATCAAATTCAACCCGCCTCCCGCAATTGAAGCCATAAGCCCCTTCTACCCAGACAGACGCCTCACCCGGGGAATAGCTCGGAGAAATTTTGAGGCGATTTCACCGCAGCTATTTCGCCATCTCCCGCAAATCTGCAAGAATAGAAACCGTCATGACAATCTCCAGTTCTCCCAAGATCTTTGCCGACCGCATCGGCCGCATTGAAGTTTCCGCAACCATGGCCGTCTCCGCCGAGGCCGCCAAGCTGCGCGCCCAGGGCGTCGACCTGGTGGATTTCGGTGCCGGCGAGCCGCATTTTGCCACGCCGCGTCACATCAAGGACGCCGCCATTGCCGCCATCGACGCCAACTTCAGCCACTACACCGTGGTTCCTGGCATTCCCGACGTGCGCAAGGCCATTGTCGAGCGCCACGCCACCGACTTTGGCTCCGACTATGCGATCAACGAGGCCATCTTCACCACCGGCGGCAAACAGGCGCTGTTCAACACCCTGCAGGTGCTGGTAGACCACGGCGACGAAGTCATCCTGCCCGTCCCCTACTGGGTCAGCTTCAAGGACATCATTCAATACGCCGGCGGCAAGGTCGTCTTCCTGGAGACCAAGGAAGCGGAGAACTTCCGCATCACAGCCGATGCCATCGAAAAGGCCATCACGCCCAGGACGAAGGCCATCATCCTGAATTCGCCCTCGAATCCGGCCGGATCGATTGTCTCCGCCGAGGACCTGGAGCGCATTGTCCATCTGGCCCACGAGCGCGGCATTTTTCTGCTTTTGGACGAGTGCTATGTGTACCTGAACTATGCCGGCAAACCGGTTTCCGCGGGCTCATTCACCTGGGCCAAGGAGCACATGATCATACTCGGCTCGCTGTCAAAGACCTACGCCATGACCGGCTGGCGCGCCGGATTTGCCCTGGGTCCGCAGTCCGTGGTGGCCAACCTCAGCAAGCTCCAGTCGCAGTCCACCTCGAACGCCACCAGCTTTGTGCAGAAGGCCGCCATCGCCGCCCTGACCAGTTCGCAGGAGTGCGTCGAAGAGTTCCGCGCCGAATTCATCACCCTGCGCGATGCCATGCTGGCCAAGGTGCGGGCCATCCCCGGCATCACCTGTACCAAGCCCGAGGGCGCTTTTTACGTTTATCCGAATGTTTCCGCTTACCTGGACAAGGGCGGCATCAAGACCACGGCTGAGCTGGCCACGCGCCTGCTTCACGAGGCCCATGTCGTGACCGTGCCCGGCGAGGCCTTCGGCACTCGGGAGCACATCCGCCTCTCCTATCCGGTGACCAAGCAGAACATCGACGAGGGTACCCGGCGCATTGGAGAATTCCTGACCGGGTTGGCGTAACTGGGCCGTCGGATTTTCTCCGATGAGCCTTGTCTCTTGCCCTGCCGCGCGTGCCGTTCTGCAATGTGGGATGGATAAAACCCCTCTTTTACAAGGGCGGCGGAGCGCAAACGGGGTCTTTCGCGGGAAAAGCTGCGGTTCTCCACTGTGCAAACATGCCGTTTGACGAGTAGGATGTGTTTTCGATGTCCAAGCCTATTGATTTTCGTCCTGTAATTCTTGCCGGGGGCAGTGGTACGCGCTTCTGGCCACGCTCCCGCCGCGCCCACGCCAAGCAGGTTCTGGTGCTGGACGGCGACCGCTCCATGATCCAGCAAACCGTTGAGCGGCTGATGCCGCTGGCTAAGCTGGACCAGACCTGGGTAATCACCAATGAGTATCTGGCCCACGAGATCACCGGCCAGTTGCAGGGTGTGCCCGCCAGCCAGATTATCCAGGAACCGGTGGCGCGCAATACCGCCCCGGCCTGTGGACTGGCCGCCTTCCTGGTCGAGCGCCAGAACCCCGACGCCGTGCTGGGCATTTTCCCCTCAGACCATGTAATCTCCGACGAGCCGCGCTTCCTGAAGGCTCTCGAAAAGGGCATTGCCCTGGCCGCCACCGGCGACAACATCGTGGTGCTGGGCATTGAGGCAACCCGCGCCGAAACCGGCTATGGCTACATCGAGACCGGCGACTACACCAGCGAAGATTCAGCGCTCCATGTCCGCCGCTTCATTGAGAAGCCCAACCAGAACCGCGCCGAGGAATTCGTTGCCGCAGGCAACTACTACTGGAACTCGGGCATTTTTCTGTGGTCGGCGCGCACGCTGGCCAACGCCATCCGCGATCACATGCCGGAGACCGCTCCGCTGCTGGAGGCCATTGCCGCCGCTTACGGCACGCCCCAGTTCGAGCAGGTCTTCCGCGACGCCTATCCCAAGTGCGAGAACATCTCCGTGGATTACGCCGTGCTGGAGCCGCGCTCGGCCAAGGGCGAGCATTTCTCCGATCTCTATTGCATCCCGGCCGAATTCGCCTGGAATGACCTCGGCTCCTGGGCCTCGCTCTACGAGTACCAGAAGGAGACACGGCAACTCGGCGACAGCGAAGGCAATGTGACAGAAACCGGGGGCCATCTGGCTATCGACGCCGTCAACAACTACATCTACAGCCCCCACAAGTTTGTGGCTCTGGTCGGCATCAAGGATCTGGTCATCGTGGAGACCGACGATGCGCTACTGATCGTCAACCGCGAAAGCTCCCAAGATGTAGGAAAGATCGTGAAGGAACTGGGAATCTCCGGCCAAACCAAGCTGCTTTAGAGAGTTTTTCTCCGTCTTTCACTCGGATCGAAAAAGCCGCCCGGCATTGCCGGGCGGCTTTCAGTAGAAAGACCAAAAAATCGCTATCCCAACTGGCTGATTTTCACCGCCAGCTTTTCGAAATCGACGGTGCCGAGGCCGCGGTCGGCGGCCATCTGCAGGTAGGGCATCTGCGCTGGGTCCAGGTTCCACCAAGCCTTGGCGACATAGGCATCGAGAGCCACCGGATCGGTTCCGGCCACAATGGTCTTCTTGGTCGCCACATCCTCCAGATTGCCGCCCGTGGGACCGTTGCGCAGCAGAATGCGGTAGCAGTCGATGAGCGTGACGGTGGGCAGCATGAAGCTGGCCAGGTCGGCTAGGCTCTGGTGAATCTGCTGGTGCAGACGGTTGCGTTGGCCGCCCAGGATGCCGTACCAGTTCTTCATGCCCAGCGTAACGCCGGTGAGTTCGTGATGCTTGGCGATGGGCAGGTTGATGATCTTGTCGGCTTCCAGAAAGGGCGTGAAGACGGGCCAGCTCTTCAGCACCACGCCCCCCAGATCCACCTCGCGGAAGAGATCTGGATCGGGCAGAATGATCTCGGCGCCCTCGGCACGCGCTGCGGCCTGGATGCCGGAACGCTGAAAGCAGCGGCGCGGCTCGTTGCAACTGACGTCGGTGACGATAACGCGCTTCGCTCCCGCCTGCCAGCACTGGCGCACCACCTCGGCAACAACGTCGGGGTTGGTGTTGGCGGCCTGCTCCGGGGTGCGGTCCCATGCAATGTTGGGCTTGAGGACCACCACGTCCTGGCGGCTTACAAAGCGGCCCATGCCGCCCAGATTTTCCAGAGCCTTCTGCACCAGCGCTCGCGGTTCCCCGCCTTGGACCACCGTCATCGGAGGCAATTGCGGCGCGATAGCCGTGCGATGGTCGCGCCGTGCCTGCTCTGCTCGGGCCGGGACCGGGCGGAAGCTGTGCTCGCTGAGCCAGACGGCCGCACCTGCCGTGCCCGCCGCAACGCCGCCCAGGCGCAGCAATTGCAGCATGGCCTCGCGGCGCGTCATGCCCTGCGCTGCGCTCGTCTCTTTCCGTTCTGAATCCTCGGCCATCGTATTCTCCCGGTCAGACTTCCATGAGGTGGATGCGCTGCGGATCGTTGACGCCCAAGTGGTGCGCCGCGTCGGCGGCGGTGGCAATGTAGCGCGGCGGACGGCCGGCGGCCTCCAGAGTCTTGAGACCCGCCTCGGCGCGCTTGCGCTCGAGCATCTGCCAGGCGGTGTGATCGACGGCCACGCGATCTTCGCCGACGACGAGCGCATTGGGGTACCAGAGGCGTTCGGGGTGGAAGCTCGGCCCGCCATCATAAACAGAGGAGAGCGCGTCGCCGATGGTGAAGCGCACCTTTTCGCGAATGGCGGGAATGCAGTTCAGGTCGGCCACGCCAGGATTGCAGCCGCCGCCATGCAGTTCAAACGGCCGCTCCACCACGCCGTACATATTTTTCATGGCAAAGGTGACGCCAGCTCCGCTGTGATCCTTGAGGATGGGCAAGCCGATCACCATGGAGCATTCACGGGTGAGAATCTTGGAAAGCTTGACGTTCGCCGTGCCAAAAGCCACAGGCTGCTCCTCGTAGCCGGCCACATCCGAGCCGTAGCAGCGAAAGCGGCTGGGGTCGGTGTTGATCGTGAGGCCGCAGGCTTGAAGATCGCGGGCGTTGCGATCCCAGACCACGATATTGCCGGGTTTAACGCCGATCTGCTGCAGCCGCTCCGCGATGGCCAGCACCAGAACAAGGTGAGTCGAAATTCCCTTGCCGCCCAAACCGTTTGTCTTGAGGCCGATGACCTTGCCCCCGGAGATGAAACTCGCGGGCACAATGCTCTTCCAGGCCTCGACCGGGTGAGCGTGGCCTGTGTAGGCGGTGATGGCGCGGTCCAGCAGAGCGAGCATCCTCTTTTCGTCCAACTGCGCGCCCGCTTCATGAAGGGAGGGGTCGCGGGCTACCACGACCTTCGATTTGCCCGGCTGCTGATCCAAAATCCGGGCAAAGCCAAGCTTGCTTTCGGCGCCCAGCAACGCAGCTCCGGTCGCTGCGACTTTGAGAAAATTCCTGCGGCTTTCCATGGCAATCCTCCATTTTTCGACACGGCCGGCGCTCCGGCCTGTCTGCTTACAGTTTCGCTTCCACGCCGTGCGCCAGCGCCAGCAGCGCCTGCGCGCTATCGGGCGTGGACTCAAAGGCTACGATGCGCACCAGAGACGGCCCCTTGCGGAAAATGACGCTCTGCGCATAGGCTACGCCCGCATCGCCCAATTGGATGCTTTTGGCATCAGTGGTTTGTCCGGTTTCGAGAATCTTGCGCGCGCCGGCCGCGTCTTTCATCGTGTACACATCCACCGTCGCTTCCAACTGGCCTTGATATTTGTAGTCGGAGGTGGAGGTGGAGACAACGCCAGCAGAAAGATACTGCTCGGCGTCGCCGTCAATGTACTGCCATAAATCCTTGGCCGCAAAGACGCGCGTGTCGCTGGCCTTCTGCCAGCCCGCAACCGAGCCCGACGCTGGAAACGGGTCGGCAATCTTCTTTTTGCAGCCTGGCACGGCAACCGCGGCCACCATCACAAGAACCGCAACGACCCACATCCAATGCGAACGAAATTTCATTGCAACAATCTCCCTTATTTTCTGTTCAGCAGAATCTGGCTGCCGGGTGAGCGGCTTTCGCCGATGCTGGTGACATAAACGGCCGGGCGCTCCTGCAGCGGACAGGCAAACTCGCACGCGCCACAACCCACGCAACGGCTCGGATCGACGCGCGGCTGCTTCAGTGTTTTGATGTTGCCCGCCGAGTCGACGACTTGCGCTTCTTCAACATAAATTGCCTTGGGCGAAACCGGGCACCACTCCTCGCAGACAATGCAGTCGGTGGCCATGGCCCACGGCAAACAGCGGCCGCGATCGTAGAACGCAGTTCCCAGGCGAATCGGCTGGTTTTGCTGCCCTACGCCGACCACCCAGCCCTTGTCCTTCGGCGTGATCTGCCAGATGGCGCCCGTGGGGCAGACCTCCGAGCAGCGCACGCAACTGGGCTCGCAGTAGCCGATGCGCGGCACCAGCGCCGGCGTCCAGAGCCCTTCCAGACCGGCCTGTTCGAGCGTCGGATGCAGGGCCGTGTTAGGGCAGGCCTTCATGCACTCGCCGCAGCGAATGCAGCGGGAGAGGAACTCCGGCTCATCCAGAGCGCCGGGCGGACGCAGCAGCCGTCCGTCGCGACCTTTGCCAAGGCCGGTATTGGCGCGCAGCAACGGAACCGCCGCCGCGCCGGCGACGAGGCCAGCCAGCGTCCGGCGACGTCCCAGATCCGCCGAAGCGACCTCATGCGCCGTTTCGGATTGTGGGCGGAAAAAGCGGAATTGCAGGCTATCGTGCGGGCAACTGCCAACGCAGTTCATGCACATCACGCACTCGGCCTTGCGCCACGGCGCGCCGCCGATGGGATCGTCGCCGCCCTGACAGTTGAGCAGGCAGCGATTGCAGCGGTCGCAGGTGTCAGGATCCTTGTGCAACCCCAGCACCGACCAGCGGGAGACCGCGCCCAGCAACGCTCCCAGCGGACAGATCGCGCGGCACCAGAAGCGCGTTACGCGCAGGCTGAAAACCAGAATCGCCAGAAACAGAATGCCGAGAAACACGCTTTGCGCGTAGTGTGGCTGGCGAAGATCAAGCACCGTATAGTGCAGAATCGTGTGCAGCGTTTGACCCGTTGACTTGATCGCCGCAATGTGACTGCTTTCGAGCGGCGCCAGCACAGAGCCCGCAGCGGAGTTCAAGGCCGGAAAAATTGACAGCCCCAGCGAGCGAACCAGCAAACTGAAAGGATCAATCCAGCCGATGGCCGCCGAGCCGAACAGAGCCGCAACGAGCCCGGCAATCAGGACAACGTATTTGCCCGTCTGCCAGCGCTTGTAGCGGTTGGATTCGATGCGCTGCTTGCCCTTCTTGGCCTCGGAAGGCATATTGCCGACAAACTGCTGCAGCGTGCCCATGGGGCAGATCCAGCCGCAAAAAAAGCGTCCCAGAAAAAGCGTGGGCAACAGGATCAGCAGGCTCCACAGCAGACCGCGATAGAGAGCGTGGCCGGCCAGAGCATTCACCAAGGCCACCAGCGGGTCCCATTCGAAGAAAAGACTCACCGGCGCGCGCAGCTTGATTTCCGTCGCGCCGTTCAGGAACAGGCTCATCGAGGTGAACAGCAGCAGCACAAGAAAAAGCAGCAGAAAAAAGATCTGCGAAATCCTGCGCCACCGCGGCAATCTGGACCGGATCACGAATCACCCTCCCTACGCGTGGGCGCTAGCCGCACCTAATGAATCATTGGCGCAGGGGGAAGCGCTGGACAGTGACCTGCGTCACCGGTTGACGGTATAACACGGCCCTCCCGGGTTCGAGCTTCGCTCGATTCAGAAAGCGAAAAACGCAGCGATCACAGGTGATTGATGAGCGAAGCGATGCTGGCCGCGCCGAAGCCGTTGTCGATGTTGACGACGGAGACGTTGGGCGAGCAGGTGTTCAACATGCCCAGCAGGGCCGCGACGCCGCCAAACGAAGCGCCGTAACCGACGCTGGTGGGGACGGCCACGACCGGCGCATTCACGAGGCCGCCAACGACCGTGGGCAGCGCGCCCTCCATGCCAGCGCAGACAATCAGCACGCGCGCCGATTGCAGTGGGCCTCTTTGCGCGAAGAGGCGGTGAATGCCCGCCACGCCTACATCGGCAATCAATTCAACCGTGTTGCCCATCAGGCGCGCCGTAACCGCGGCTTCTTCCGCCACCGGCAGATCGCTGGTTCCGGCGCAGACCACGGCGACCGTTCCCTTCCCCGGAATAGTAGGCGCCTGGATAAGCGTGATAGCGCGGGCCGTCTCGTGAAACTCGGCGCGCGGCTCGACGGCTTGAACAGCCGTGAACATTTCGGCTGAGGCGCGCGTGGCCAACACATTGCCGCCAGCCTCGGACATATGGGCAAAGATCGCCGCCACCTGCGCGACGGTTTTTCCAGCGGCAAAGATCACTTCCGGCATTCCGGTGCGCAGCTCGCGGTGGTGATCGACCTTGGCAAAACCCAGGTCCTCGAAGGGCAGGTCCTTCAAACTCGCAACCGCGTCGTCAACCGTGGTGCGGCCCGCGCGCACTTCCTTGAGCAGAGCTTCGATTTGAGCGCGCCCCATCAGCTTTTCTCCTTCGCGGCCGCATAGGCCCGCATGGCTTCTTCCATCACCTGCTTGAGTGGAACCGCGTGATCGTCAGCGATCCTGCGGCAATCCTCAAACTCCGGCGCGGCATTGGCCGCCTCGCCGTTGGGCAAGCGAGCGATTTTGATGTTCACCCTGCCCCACGCCGTTTCGACGACAACGAACTCGCGCGCGAGGGCGATCTTGTTTTCCAGCCGCCAGCGCAGGCCGATGGTCGTGGTCTCGCGGAAGAGCAGATCGCCGAGCGCGGGCACCAGATCGGGACGGCAGAGCACGGTCATCTGCACGCCGGTGCGTCCCTTTTTCATCTGCATCGCGGCTCGATAGACATCCCACGCGCCAGCCGCAAGCAGCTTTTCGCTCACATAGGCGATGACCTGCGGGTTAGAGTCGTCAATCACCGTTTCAATCACCGCAATCGGTTCGGTGGTGACGATTTCGGCGGCGTCTTCCTCGCCCACGAGCAATCGCAGCAGGTTGGGACCGCCCGGCGTCTCGTGCCCGCCCGCGCCGTAGCCTGTTTTCAGGATGCGCATCGGCGGCAGCTTGGCGTACTGCACATCCAGCATCCGCAGCACAACGGCGCCGGTCGGAGTCACGCGCTCCATCGGCGGCCCGGCCGCGTAAACCGGAGCATCGCCCAAAAGAGCCACCGTTGCCGGAGCGGGAACCGGCAGCGTGCCGTGCTGGCAAACGACAGTTCCGCTGCCCACGTTGAGCGGCGAGGCCAGCCAACGGTCCACTCCGAGTGTCTCAGCGCCCACGGCGGAGCAGACAATATCGACGATGGTGTCCACCGCTCCAACCTCGTGAAAATGCACCTTTTCGACGGGAATGGAATGGATGGCGGCCTCCGCCTCGCCCAGCAATTGGAAGGCGCGCATCGAGCGCTGCTTCACCGCATCGGAAAGCGGCGCGGAACGAATGATTTCGAGAATCGCCGAAAGCGGCCGATGCGCGGCGTGTGCAGGATGGTGGTGCTGATGCTCTTCGTGCGAATGCACGTGATGCAAGTTGCTAACACCGCTAGCTCCGCTAACCGCGCTAACGCCGCTCTGCTCGTGATGTGCGTGTTCCGGCTCCGCTGGCGGTGTGTCGGGCGTGATCACGTCCACTTTGGTTGCAGCCAGGCCGCCGCGGCTCACCTTGCGCATCTCAAGGCGCGCGCCCACGCCCAACGCCATCGCCGTTTCTTCAAGACAAGCGAAGGGAACGCCCGCATCCACCAGGGCTCCCAGCAGCATGTCGCCGCTTATGCCGGAAAAACACTCAAGATAACCAATACGCATCGCAGTGTGATTCTAAATCGTCGGCTCTGCGCCGCGCCGCATCAGCACTTCCACGGGCAAAACGGCGTTCATGGAACCGGAGCGGAATCCGGCGCAATCGAGCGTAACGTACTGGAATCCGGCCTGCTTGAGAGCGGCCGTGATGGCGTCGAGCATCTCCATCGTCAGGGCGCGCGGCATCTCGTCGCGAGCCAGCTCCACGCGGGCCAGTTCGCCGTGATGGCGCACGCGCAGTTCGTGAAAGCCCAACTGCCGCAGGCTTTCCTCGCCCTTCTCCACCTGTTCGAGGACTTCGCGGGTCACGGAACGGCCATACTCGACGCGCGAGGCCAGGCACGGCGCCGCCGGGCGGTTCCAGAGCGGGAAGCCCGCAGCCTTGGCCAGTGCGCGGATTTCGGCTTTCTTCAGACCCACCTCGGCCAGCGGCGCCAGCACGGCGTGCTCCTGGGCCGCGCGCTGTCCAGGACGATAATCCGCGCGGTCGTCAGCGTTCATTCCAAAGGCGATGCGGTTAAATCCGAGCTTTCCGCCCAGAGCCTCCATGACCTGAAAGAGCGTGTCCTTGCAATAGAAGCAGCGGTTGGCGTCGTTGCGCTGGTACTCGGGCCGCCCCAGCTCTTCGGTTGCCAGGATGTGCAGCGGAATCCCTTGTGCGCGCGCAAAGGCGCAGGCCTGCTCGAAGTCGCGCCGGGCCAGGCTGGGAGAGTCGGCCAGCACGGCCAACATGCGGTTGCCCAGAACACGATGCGCCGTGGCCGCCAGGAACGCGGAATCCACGCCGCCGGAGTAGGCCACCATCAAGCTACCCAACTGCCCCAGGCGCTCTTCGAGAGCATGAAGCTTTTGCCCGACATTCATCTCACCGTCGGGAACGCGGCCCGATTCGGCCTTCGCTTCTCCGGCCTCCGGCAAATTCGTATTGATGTGCACCGCCATGGAGCCGATTATATCTTGAGGGTGTGTAAAAACAGTGGTTCAGCGCAACGGCATCGCTTTCGACGTCAACAAAGCGGGATGCGCCTAAACGCTTGAAAAGACACCTCGTAACTAAAAATCGTCTCATGAGGCCAGGGAATGGCGGCCTCACGGAACCGCATCGCCTTTGCAACTATACTTTGATCAAAGGATTTGCCCGCCTTCCACAGCGGTAATGTTTTCACTTGTTTCCCGGATCAGAGTCCATCCATCCCGGAACATGAAAGGGGCACAATGCCATTTCCGGGTCTGCACTGGTGCATCCCAATTCTTATAGGTATGGGCTATGGTCTTGCGGCTATGGCATTTCATGAGGCCGCTCATATCGTTGCGGCACTGGCCTTGGGCGTAAAGGTCAAGAAGATCGGGCTGGCGTGGAAAGGGATGTACACGGTGCGGGAGCCGGGTACCCCGAAGAAAAACCTGTTTATCTCTCTGGCAGGTCCGCTGATGAATTTCGCGCTAATTCTGTCTTGGCCGTGGTTGCCGATCTTTGGTCTGGCCAACGTGGTTTGCGTCGTCGCCAACATCCTGCCCGTCGAAGGCTCAGATGGCGCGCGCGTTCGAGCCTGCTGGCGGCAGATGCGAGGGAAAGATCAGTCGAACTGACCTTGTAACGGGCCTTTTTCGCCTCCAGTGCCGGCCATCACTGCAACTCCCTCCGGGTTGACCTAAGCCTCTGACTGAGGCGATCATGCCCGCGAAAATCAGCGGAGGACGCAAATGAGCACCGCGCACAGGGTCGGCCGAAGGGATTTTCTCAAAGCATCTCTGACGGGCGCCGCACTTTTGTGCGCGGGCGGCGAAACGGGACCGCTGGCAGCGGCAGAATCGATGGGCGCGAAGTCCAGGGTGGTCGTCGCGCGCGACGCACTGCTGCGAGGTGCCGGTTCCACGGTGGATTCGCGCCGCATGTTTACCCTGCTGGATCGAGCCATGCAGGCGCTCTCCGGCCGCGATCGTCCCGTCGAGGCGTGGAAGTTGCTGGTTCGTCCCGGCGACACGGTGGGCCTGAAAGTAAACGCCCTGGGAGGCCGCGGAATCTCCACAAACGTTCAACTCGTCGCGGCCCTCTGCGAGCGCTTGCAGGAGGCCGGGATCAAAGCCAGCGACATCGTGGTTTGGGACCGCACCAGCGAAGAACTGGAGCGCGTCGGCTTTCCCGTCGCAATCGGCGGAAACCGAGTGCAGTGCTTTGGCACCGACCATGTCGGCTACGAGCCGGAGTTGTCGGCCTGGGGTAACGTGGGCAGCTGCCTGTCAAAGATCCTCACCCGATGCTCGAACGTGCTCATCAATCTGCCCGTGCTGAAAGATCACGACGGAGCCGGCGTCACCCTCGCCCTCAAGAATATGTACGGCGTGATTCACAATCCGAACAAGTACCATCCTGACGGCTGCAATCCATTCGTAGCGGACGTGAATATGCTGCCGGAGATTCGCACCCGGATGCGGCTGACGATTTGCGATGCGACCACCGCAATGTACGAGGGTGGACCGGGCTTCAAGCCGGAGCACAGTTGGAACGCCAATACCCTGCTGGTCTCCACCGATCCGGTTGCGCTCGACCAGACCGGCTGGCGCATGATCGAGCGCAAGCGCGCTGAAAAGGGGTTGAAAACGCTGGAAGCCGAGGGCCGCCCGCCGCGCTACATCGCCACTGCGGCCGATGCCGCGCACCGGCTGGGCACAAATGACCCCAAAAGAATTTCGGTCGTCGAGGTATAACCGGAAAATGCCGCATGGAGGTTCAAATGTCCTGTTTTCTGGATGCGCAAAGAGTTGTTAAAGGCCCACTCGACCGGCGCTCGTTTCTGAAGTGCGCGCTGGCCTCAGGCGCGGCGCTGGGGATGGGCAGCGCGACAGAGCCCGCCACCGGAATGCCGTCAGGCACAGCTTCCGGCTCTGAGGACGATTCGCACTATATCGTCGAAGCAAAGTTCTACCAGAAGCTTCCCAACCGCAAGATCAAGTGCAAGCTATGCCCGCGCGAATGTGCCGTTGGAGACAAGGAGCGCGGCTACTGCGGCGTGCGCGAGAATCGCGGCGGCGTCTACTACACGCTGGTCCACTCGCGAGTCTGCGCGGCGCACGTCGATCCTGTCGAGAAGAAACCGCTCTTTCACTATCTGCCGGGAACCGTCGCCTTCTCAATTGCCACGGCAGGCTGCAATGTCAACTGCAAATTCTGCCAGAACTGGGATATCTCCCAGTCGCGTCCCGAGCAGGTGCCAGCCCAGTATCTTCCTCCGCGGCGCATTGCCGAACTTGCCAAGGAATATAGCTGTCCGACGATTGCCTACACTTACAGCGAGCCGGTCATCTTCGCCGAATACCTGATGGACGCCGCCGATGAAGGACACAAGGCCGGAATCCGCAGCATCGTGGTCTCGAATGGCTACATCCAGGAGGAGGCGCTGAAGACAGCCTACGGCAAGATGGACGCCGTCAAGATCGATCTGAAGTCCTTCACCGAGTCGTACTATCACAATGTCGTTTCGGGCCAGTTGAAGCCGGTGCTGGAGACGCTGGTCACCCTGCGCAAGATGGGCAAGTGGACGGAGATTGTCTATCTGGTTCTGCCCACGCTCAACGACAGCGATGCGGAATTTCACGGCCTGGCAAAATGGATCAAGACAAATCTGGGCGCGGATGTTCCTCTGCATTTCACGCAGTATCATCCCGAATATCTGCTGAAAAATCTGCCCATCACGCCGGTGCCGACGCTGGAACGCGCCAAGGCGATTGCCGACGCCGAAGGGCTGCACTACGTCTACATTGGCAACGTGCCGGGACACAAGGCGCAGAACACGTATTGCCACAAATGCCACAAGATGCTGGTTGAGCGCGTAGGATTCACGGCCAGCAAGGTTCTGATCCGCAAGAACAAGTGCCCTTTCTGCCAGGAGCCGATTCCCGGCATATGGCACGCATGAGTGAATGGAGGTTTCGCACATGATGAGTATCGCCCTGACCGCAAACGCCGCGTGGCTGGCCGCACCGCTTCTCGCCTTCGCGGTGTGTGCGCCGATTGAGCACGTTCATGATAGAAATCCGCAGAAGGTGCGGCAAGCGGCCGTCGCCGGAGGATTTTATCCCGCCGACCCGAAGGAGATTTCCGCCATGATCGACGACCTGCTGGCCAAGGTTTCCGGCCCGCCGGTCACCGATCCGATTCTCGCCGCGGTTGCGCCGCACGCCGGCTATCAGTACTCCGGCCCCGTGGCCGCCTACACTTATGCCGCGTTGAAGGGACACAAATACTCGCGCGTCGTTGTCATTGCGCCCTCGCACTACGAGGCCTTCGACTACACCTCCGTCTACGACGGCGACGCCTACGCGACGCCGCTGGGAACCATTCAAGTGGACAAGGCCTTCGCAAAAAAGCTCGTGAAAATGAGCTCGACCATGAAGCTTTCCGGCCATGGACATGAGCCCACATCGCAAGGTGGCGAACATGCAATCGAGGTTGAGTTACCGTGGCTACAAAAGGTGCTGGGTAACTTCGAGTTAGTCCCCATTGTTATGGGCGATCAGAGTTACGAGAGCAGCCGCGCCCTCGGATTGGCACTGACAAAGCTGATTAAGTCCGAAGGCAAGGACGGCAACACGCTGGTTCTCGCCAGCTCCGACCTGTCTCACTATCACACCTACGATGACGCGGTCAGGATGGACCACAAGACGCTCGATGCGCTGGCGGCGTGGGACTACTTCAGCATGTCGCGCAACTTCCAGCAGCGGATCTGGGAGGCTTGCGGCGGCGCGCCGATCGTGGCCGCCATGATTTATGCCGAGCGCATGGGAGCCAACCAGGCCCGGGTGCTGAAGTACGAGAATTCCGGCGACGTGACAGGCGATCACGCGCGCGTGGTCGGATACAGCGCCGACATTTTTGTGAAAGCTTCCGGCAAGAAAGCCGTGGAAACGCCGTTCTCGTTGAGTGAGCAGGAAAAGAGCGAGTTACTCGCCCTGGCGCGCAAGTCCGTGGAGTATGTGGTTCAGCAAAAGGAAGTCTATGTGCCGCCCGCCAGCACGAGCGTGACTTTGAACCAGGAGCGCGGCGCTTTTGTAACATTGACCGAGTCCGGCGAGCTGCGTGGATGCATTGGCTACACTTCCGCGATCAAGCCACTCTATTTGACCGTGCGCGACACAGCCACACACGCCGCACTGCACGATCCGCGCTTCCGGCCGGTGTCGGCCTCGGAGCTGCCGCGCCTCGAATACGAAATCTCCGTGCTGTCGCCGTTGCGTCGCGTGACGGACGTGCAGCAAATCAAGATTGGCGAGCACGGCTTGTTAATGAAAAACGGCGACAGCGAAGGACTGCTGCTTCCGCAGGTGCCAGTGGAGCAGAAGTGGGACTTGCAAACGTTCCTGGAGCAAACATGCCGCAAGGCGGGAATGAGCGTCGGCTGCTGGAAGGAGGAGGACACGGACATTTTCAGCTTCACCGCGGTTGTCTTCAACGAGCACAAGTCGTGAGCGCGTAAGACAATCTCTGCATAAGTCAGCGCTTTGAAGGGTACGGGCTAAACAGGCTGCGGAAAAACTTGTAGAAGGTGTTTCAAAAATCTGCTTTGTAACAGGGCACGACTTCAGTCGTGCCGTAACTGCTACAAAATGAAGATGCGGGCTTTAGCCCCTGCCAAACCTTCCTTCCCGAAAAGCCTGATTCTGTGCCTTTTTCCGCAGCCTGTTTAGCCCCCGAGGGAATGCCGGTCGTTACGATTAGAGCTGTTCAGCGCATTCTTTGCTGCCCCCATCCTTTTCGCGCTTTTTGCGAAGAGGATGGGATTCCATGCTCACCCGCGCGGCCAGTAGCGCCGCTGGCAGGTTCACCGCCGCGCAGAGCCATGCGGTCTGCCAGAATCCGAAGACCGGGATGAGGTAGCCGCTCAACACCAAAGCGCCCGCGCAGCCGCCCAGCAGATCGACGGCATAAAGCACGCCGAGCCTTCGCGGACCACTGTTGTCCCTGAGGAACATCGCGGTCGCCAGGGGGAATTGGTAGCCTCCCAGCACGCCGGTGAGCGCGGCCAGCGCGGGAAAAACACACTGCGCGGCCAGCCAGGTCGCCGCCGCATTGGAGAGCTTCGCGAGTTCGCTGACCAGCAGCATCAGCAACGGAGCGGAAAGAGCGAGCAGAAACTGCGTGGATGCAACCGCTTTGGCAGGACGATCGTCGCGATGAGTGCGACGCAGACCCAGCCAGCTTCCCACGGCGATGCCCGCCATGCACAAGGCAATCAGAAGAGCGAGTTGGTGATAGACATAGCCGTAGATGGATTGAAAAGCCAGCAGCAGAAAAATCTGCAGCGCCATCAGTGTGAAGCCTGTCGCGCCCATCGCACAGGCAGCCGCCGAGCGAACGCGCCGTTCGCGAGCGGGCACAAACCCCAGAAACAGCGCCACGGAAAACAGCACGATGAAAACCGCGCCGAGAAGACGGGTGAAATTTACATGCCCTGCATTGCGCAGCCAGCCCGCATAATCCGGCTTGAACTGCGCGCTCCACAGAACGCTGTTGAAGTAGTAGGCGATGGGCGAGAAATCGCGATTGAGGGCGGTTGTTGCTGTCGGCTGTAACTGGTCGCGCACCTCGGCCATGCGGTCGGGCATCATGCGATAAGGAATGAAGTATTCGCTCACATATTGCGTGTGGAGATTGCGCTTGAGCAGCCGCGCCATCAGCACGCGGGGATCATCCGTCAAAACATCCGGTTGCACGGCGGCAAAAAAGTGAATCGTCTCGCCGGGAATGGCAACAACTGAGGGAAAGACTTCCCGCAGCGTGCGGCGAATGCAGCGCAAAAATTCTTGCAGATCCGGGCTGATGGTTTCCTCCGACGAGCGCAACTGAAGCGCCAGCACTCCGCCCGGCGCAAGATGCTCGCGCGCGGAGCGGAAGAACTCGGCGGTGTAAAAGCGGTTCAACTGCGCGGTCTGCGGGTCAGGCACATTCAGGATGATGACGTCGAAGCTGTCGCGCACTGACTTGAGATACGCGCGCCCATCCGCAGTGTGCAGATGCACTCGGGGATCAGATGTAAGTGGCGCAGACTCCGACGAAAAAAACTGCCGCGCCATGGAGATCAACGCCGGGTCCAGCTCGACCAGATCGATGCGCTCGACGGTGGGATGCCGCAGTGCCTGCGCGATACTGCCATTAGCGCCGCCGCCGACGAGCAGAACCCGCCGCGGCGCAGGGTGCTCCAGCAGCGCATAGTGAACCGATTCTTCACCAGCGGCTTCGTCCGGCGAGTTGGCAAGGATGAGACCGTTGTCGTACAGGCTGCGAATCTCGCCCGTTTCGATCACCGCCAGATTGCCGTAAATCGAGTCGCGCGATTCAAGCAGGTGAAAGCCGCGCCACTGGCGCTCCTGCGCTTGCCGGTCCAGCCAGGGAGCGACCTTGGCGAGAAGAACGATTGCCAGCAACACAGCCGCCGCGACCGCAGCCACAAGTTGCTTGCGGCCCATTCGCAAGATAAGAATGCCGGCCATCAGAAAATTCAGAACGAGCACGAGGCTGGCAATCTGAAACGGCTCAAGAAAGCGCAGCAGCACCAGGCTGGCAAGGATTCCTCCCACGGCGGAGCCCGCCGCCTCCAGCAGGTAAGCCTCGCTGACAGCAGCACGCGCATCCACATTCAACAGGCGCGCCGCGGACACAAACAACGCGCCCGCAACCACGCAGAAGACGCTCAGGCAAACCAGCGATGCCACCAGCGCCGGAATCGGGCCAACCAGCTCGCCCGGCACCGTTTGGAAAAGGCTTTTGCTCGAGCGCAAAGCCCAGATGGTAAGCGGCAGGCTTGTCCCCAGCAGGCATTCGAGCACGGACACCGCGAGCCGCGCACGACTTTTGCCCAGCGCCAGAGCACTGCACGCGAAGCTGCCAACGGCGGTCCAGAAAAGCCAGGCGCCCAGCAGAATGCCCAGCGAAATCTCGTTGCCGTTGAACACCACCATCAGTTCGCGCATGAGCACGATCTGGCCGATGACGGCGCTGAAGCCGATCAGCATCAGAGCCGCCCTCACGGCACACGCCCGGCCTTGCGGCTCACTGCCCGCGACGAAATGGATCGGTATTCTCATTCGAGCAGAATTAGAGCCCAGTCCTCCCGGGAAAAGCAAGAGTGGCAAAAATTCTCCCGATGCAAAGATCTTTTCCCGGGAAAGAAGCCCGGAGGAAGCGAAGCGCATCCAATTTATGGATCAGAAGACGGAGGAGGATTGTGCGCGTTTTTTGTCTACGCGGGCTACCACAGATGCTTGTGGCTCCGTTCATGCTTTCATGCCTGCATTTAAGGAAGTCTATCCTGATGTCAGGCATGGATTTCATTCAATCCGCCGGGAACCGAGCCTTTTTGTGCACGAGAAAGCAGTAAAATGGTGATATGCATCACAGCTTGACTGTTTTGCGAGGCTGAAAATCATTTGGGCTTTGGGGTGGATCATTCGCAGGAACCAGCGCAAAGGTTTTGTGGGTGCGAAATCAGAGCTGAGGCGTTGGAAGGCGTTGAGCGGCATGGCGAGGAAACGAATGTGCGCGGCCGATGCAAGCGCGGAAAGATCCTGAGATGAACTGGCGCGATGAATATCGGACCAAGTGCATGGATGCCTCCCAGGCGCTCGATGCGGTCCGCTCCGGTGACCGTGTATGGATCCAGTCCGGATGCGGCACGCCTTCAACGCTGGTGGATGCGCTGGTCGAGCACGCTCCCTCGCTGCGCAAGGTCGAAATCGTCCACATGAAGACGCTGGGCAAGGCGGACTACACCAAGCCGGAGTACGAAGGAATCTTTCGCCGTCGCGCATTGTTCATGGGCGACAATGTGCGCGAAGCGGTGGTCGCAGGACGCGCCGACTACTCGCCCATCTTCCTGAGTGAAATTGAAAGCCTGTTTGTGAGCCGGGCTCTCGCTTTGGACGTTGCGCTGATTCTGGTTTCTCCGCCGGACGCGCATGGATTCGTGAGTCTGGGAACGACGGTGGATTGCACGATGACCGCGGTCCACTGCGCCAAGACGGTGATTGCCGAAGTGGACGATCAGGTGCCGCGCACGCATGGCGAGACTTTCATTCATGTGAGCCGCATCTCCGCAGTCGTGGAAACATCGCGGCCTCCGCTGGAGTTGCTGCCGGAGCCCTGCACCGAGGACCAAATGCGCGTGGCGCAGAATGTGGCCTCGCTGATTCCCGACGGAGCCACGCTGCAAACCGGAATCGGCGGTATTCCGGACGCGGTGCTCTCCTGCCTGAAAGACAGGCGCGACCTGGGAATTCACACCGAAATGTGCTCGGACGGCGTGATCGATTTGATGGAGTCGGGCGTGCTGAACGGAGAGCGCAAGTCTCTGCACCACGGCAAGGCGGTGTTGTCGTTCGTGCTGGGATCGCGGCGCCTGTTTGATTTTATTAAAGAGAATCAGAGCTTCGAGTTCCGTCCGATCTGCTATACGAACGATCCGTTTGTGGTGGCGCAGAACGACCGGATGGTTGCCATCAATGCGGCGCTGCAAGTGGACCTGACGGGGCAGGTGTGCGCGGACTCGCTGGGCACCAAGCCTTACAGTGGATTTGGCGGGCAAGTGGATTTTATTCGCGGCGCGGCGCGCTCCAAAGGCGGAGTGCCGATCATCGCACTGCTCGCGACGGCGCGGCACGGCACGGTTTCGCGGATTGTTCCGGTGCTGGATTCAGGCGCGGGGGTGGTTACCTCCCGCGCGGATGTGCACTACGTGGTGACCGAGCATGGCATCGCCTATTTGCATGGCAAGACACTGCGTGAGCGGGCACTGGCGTTGATCGCCATTGCCGACCCACGCTTTCAGAATGAGTTGGAGAATTTCGCCTTGCGCTCGCATTACCTGGAGCACAAGGCAACTGTGGCCATTGATGCCTGAAGGCTTGTGACCATTTGGAGAGGAGTACGAATGAAGGATGAGAAGCCAGACCGCGGCCAGTTGCGCGTGGATGCGGAAGAGTGCAAGGGCTGCGGACTCTGCGTGGAAGCATGTCCCGCGAAGGTGATCGCCCTTTGCGAGCATCTGAACCACTACGGCTACCACACGGCTGTGTACGCGGGCGCGGGCTGCACGGGATGCGGCATCTGCTTCATGGTGTGCCCGGAGCCGGGTGCAATTACAGTTTTGAGAATCGTGCCGCGCAAGGCCGAGGAAGAAGACGCCGCAAAGCCAAGCGTTGCAGGGGGCAAGTAAATGCGCAAGCAACTGATGAAGGGCAATGAAGCCATTGTAAAGAGCGCGATTCTGGCTGGATGCCGCGCATTCTACGGATACCCGATCACGCCGGCCACCGAAGTGGCGGAAACGGCGGCGCTCTATATGCCGCAGGCGGGCGGCGTGTTTTTGCAGGCAGAAAGCGAAGTCGCGGCCATCAACATGATCTACGGCGCGGCGTCGGCCGGTGTGCGCTCGATGACATCGTCGAGCGGCCCGGGCGTCAGCCTGATGCAGGAAGGCGTCAGCTATATGGCGGGCGCGGAGTTGCCTTGCGTGATTGCCGACATCACTCGCGGCGGGCCGGGCCTGGGCAGTCTCGGCGCCGAACAGAGCGACTATCACCAGGTGGTGAAGGGCGGCGGGCACGGCGACTACCGGACCATTGTGCTGGCGCCGCATTCCGTGCAGGAGATGGCGGACTTGACCGCGCTGGCCTTTGAACTGGCGGATCGCTATCGCAACCCAGTGGTGCTCATGGCAGATGGTTTTATCGGGCAGATGATGGAACCGGTCGAGTTTGCGCAGACGGCCATCAAGCCCGCGCCGCAGGATTGGGCCGTGATGGGCACGGAGAAGACGCGCGGCAATCTGATCACCTCGCTCCATCTGGATTTCGATGATATGGAAGCGCATCAGGCCCACTTGGAAGCGAAGTATCGCCGCGCGGAAGAAACCGAAACGCGCGCCGAAGAGTGGCAAACCGACGACGCGGAGATTGTTCTGGTTGGCTACGGCATCGTGGCGCGGATTCTGAAGGCTGTGGCGGCAGAAGCGCGCGCCGAGGGGCTGAAGGTCGGCGTGCTACGTCCGATTACGCTCTACCCCTTCCCCAAGTCGCACTTCCAGCGGCTGGCCAAGCACGCAAAGTCTTTCGTGGTGGTGGAGTTGAGCAACGGCCAGATGGTGGAAGATGTGCGGCTGGCTCTGAACGGCGCGCGGCCGGTCGAGTTTTTGAGCCGCGTGGGCGGCCATGTGCCGTCCCACGAAAAGCTGCTTGAATTTGTGCGGGAGTTGGCGCGGAAAGTCTCGCCTGCCACGCAGCCGGAAGAGAAGCGGAGGGAAAATGTCTAGCGAAGTGATTCCTGAATACGCGGTGGCGCAAGGCAGGGCGGAGTCTTTCTACAAGTGTTTCGAGCGTAAGGACGAGATGCAGCATCAGACGCACTTTTGCCCTGGATGCGGGCACGGCCAGGTGCATAAGATGCTGGCGCGGGCGATTGATGAGCTGGGCATCCAGAACAAGACGATTCTGGTCGGCCCGGTCGGCTGCGGGGTATTTACGTACAACTACTTCGACGTAGGCAATATCTCGGCCGCGCACGGGCGTGCTCCGGCCGTGGCTACTGGCGTCGAGCGGAGCAGGCCCGGTAGCGCCGTGATTGTCTATCAGGGCGATGGGGATTTGGCGGCCATTGGCTCGGCGGAAATTCTGCACGCGGCCAATCGCGGCGAGAACATCACCGTGATCTTCGTCAACAACGCCATCTACAGCATGACCGGCGGGCAGGTGGCGCCGACGACTCTGCTTGGCCAGAAGAGCGCCACCACGCCGAGCGGGCGAACCGCGGCGAACGAAGGCTATCCGCTGCACATCTGCGAACTGCTGGCCACGCTGCAAGCTCCGGTCTACATTGAGCGCGTGGGCCTGGGAGACAATAAGCAAATTATTCAGGCGAACCGCGCCATCAAGCGTGCCGTGGACAATCAGGTACGTGGGCTGGGCTTCTCGCTGATTGAGGTGCTTTCGCCCTGCCCGACGATCTGGAAGATGGACCCGGTCAAGGCGCAGCACTGGGTACGCGATGTGATGGAGAAGACTTTTCCGCTGGGCGTCTTTTGCGATCGCACCAAGGAAGCGCAGCCGCGGCCATTGCCGGAGGCCGAGCCGGCGCTTGAACAGATTCCGCAAATCCTTGGCGTCGCCAACGAGGGCCTGCCGGAAGGCCACCCGCTTCCTCTGGATGAAAAAACGGCGAAGTTGGATCTGCGCGTACGCGTGGCGGGCTTTGGCGGACAAGGCGTGCTGCTGCTGGGCGAAGTGCTGGCAGAGGCAGGGCTCGATGCCGGACTCGAAGTTTCCTGGCTGCCCTCCTACGGGCCGGAAATGCGCTCGGGCACGTCCAACTGCCATGTGCGCCTCTCCAGAAAAGAGATTGATTCGCCCATGGTGATGAGCCCCAATGTGCTGGTGGCGATGAATGAGCCATCGCTGCGGAAGTTCGTGAAGGACGTGCCGCCGGGCAGTTGGATTCTATACAACGGCGAAACCTTCCCGGCCGATTGCGAGCAGAAAGACGTGCATGTGCTGGCGTGCGACTTCATGCAGATTGCCGACAAGATGGGCAGTGCGCGCGCGGGCAACATGGTGATGCTGGGCGCGCTGCTGGAAGTTACGGAAGTCTTGCAGAAGGCAAACGTTGAGGCAGCTCTGCAGCGGCTGGTGAAGAGTGCGCGCTGGATGGAGCTGGACAAGAACGCAATCGAGCGCGGCCGGCAGTTGTACCGGGAGTCTTGTTTGTAGAAGTCGAATGAAAGGCCGAAGAGGGTGTCTGTTTCGGCCTGGTGAAAGATGAAGCAAGAGGCGCGGAATTGCATGGAAGCGCAACCGTTGCGCCGCCATGCACCGCGTAGACATTTTCTGAGTTGAGGAAACTGGCTGACACAGGTCTGCGAAGCGCGAATAGGGCCCTGTTTCTCCTGCAAGAATGAATGCCGGTTGAGTTGTTGATTCTGTCACGAGCGCTTGGTGGGTTGGTTCGGCCAAGGAGGAAAGAAATGCTCACGATGAGAGTCACAGACAACGCCTATGACGTTGCGCTGGAGAATTTCGATACAGCTGCAGACGCATTGGATCTCGACCGAGATACACGGGAGATGATCAAGTATCCCGAGCGAATTCTTACCGTCACTGTCCCGGTGCGCATGGAAGACGGGCATATTCGCCGCTTTGAGGGCCATCGCGTGCAACACAGCACGGTGCGCGGGCCAGCCAAGGGCGGCATTCGCTTTCACCCGCAGGTGACGCTGGACGAGGTGAAGGCGCTGGCCACCTGGATGACCTGGAAGTGCGCCGTCGTGAACATTCCCTTTGGCGGCGCCAAGGGTGGTATCACCTGCGATCCGAAGAACATGTCGCAGACTGAACTGGAGCACATGACGCGCCGCTACACCGCCGCGATTCTTCCCCTGATTGGGCCGGAGCAGGACATTCCCGCGCCGGATGTGTACACCAATTCGCAGACCATGGCCTGGATCATGGATACCTACAGCATGACCAAGGGCTATCCAATTCCGGGCGTGGTCACCGGAAAGCCCATCAGTCTGGGCGGGTCGCTGGGGCGCAATGAAGCCACCGGGCGCGGCGCGTTTTACACCATCGAGCACGCCTGCGCGCATCTGAAGCTTCCCCTGAAGGGAGCCACAGTTGTCGTGCAAGGCTTCGGAAACGCCGGTTCCATCGCGGCCGAGCTGCTGCACAAGGCCGGAGCCATGGTGATCGCGGTGAGCGATTCGACTGGCTGCGTTTTCAATTCGAAAGGTCTGGACATTCCCAAGCTGATCCATCACAAGGCGAAGACCGGGCGCGTCGCGGAGTTCGCCGCGAGCCAGCCCATCACGCCGGAAGAGTTGCTGGCCATGCCGTGCGACATCCTGGTCCCGGCGGCTCTGGAGAACACGATTCACGCCGACAATGCAGCCGGTGTGCACGCCAAAATCATCGCCGAAGCAGCCAACGGACCCGTCACTCCGGCGGCAGACAGGATCCTGGAAGCCAACGGCGTCTTTCTGATTCCCGATATTCTGTGCAACGCCGGCGGCGTCACGGTTTCCTACTTCGAGTGGGTGCAGGACGAGCAGCACCTCTTCTGGGAGGCGCAGGACATCTACAACCGTCTGGAGCGCGTGATGAAGAGCGCTTTCGCCGATGTGCTCAAAATTCATCAGAACCACAAGGTTCCGATGCGCACTGCGGCCAACATGCTCGGCATCGGGCGCGTCGCCGAGGCGATGAAGCTTCGCGGCGTCTATCCATAACCGGCAAGAAGAATGGCAAGACAAGGTTTTGTAACAGTCGTCCACCGGCGAAGCCGCCCCACATGGGGATGAAACTGTAGCGCCGACCTCCCGGCCGGCTGTAGCGTGGACGTCCTCGTCCACGCTTTGTTTCTTTTTAGTTCCCCACCGGCTTCGTCGACCCACGGAAGATGAAACTGTGCCCCATCCATCGGACGTCTTTGTTTTTGTCCGATGGGTGGGAGTCCATAGAACTCCATGACGTCGTCGTATTTTGTTGAATTTGCACTTTTGTTTCTTCCTAGGGCATGGCTTACAGGCTGCGGAAAAACTCCAGTGTGGCTTTGTCTTGTAACAGGCCACGACACAACCTTCGCATCCAATCAACGCCTGCGATTGATCTTCATCTTTCGAAATTGGCGTAGACCGGAGCCATGCGAATTGAGTGGCTTTTTCCGCAAATGATCTGATCAAGAAGCAACGCCGTCTTACTTCTGTTCTTCCCGTGCTTGCTTCCTGGCTTGGTCGGCCGCGCGTGCCTGGGCATCGAGGCCATGGGTCGGATCCCTGTGGAGGATCTTTCGCGAAACGTCGGGCCAAAATTCATGAAAAACAGGACCGACTGCGCTCCAGGCAATCGAACTCATTCCGCGGCTAATGACCTGCCCGGCGCTGGTTTCATCCGACGGATAGTAGGCATTGGAGATCGCAGCCGCAATCAGGCTGCCTCCGAGGTTGGAATAGTTCGGTTCCCACTTGCGCGTGCCGTCGTGTTGGCAAATGAACACGTTGGCCACGGCGTAAAGTCCCCTGTGACGCACGGTACCGTAGCCCAGCCGGAAGTAGCGCGGGTCCTGGTGCAAAACGGAGGTCAGAATGCCGCTGCCAATGATCGTGCCATTCAAGGAGTTGAGATAGGCCACGCCGACGCGCCTTCCGTAGCCCTCGGCACCCCACCCGAAGCCAACATCCTCGTCCAGTGCCTCGTGGTAACCCGCCACCAGAAATGGTTTGCCGAAGGCGAATGGACTAGTGGCGGAACGAAAAGCCAGGTTCAACTTCTGGCTCGCAGTCAGCGAGACAACGTCGCTGCGGCTGGCGGTTTCGTTGAGATGCGGTACCGGGGCTTGCGAACTGGCATTGCCCTGAGGGGTGGTTTGGCTTTGCCCGGAAGGAGTTTGCTGTGCCGGCGGCTCAATCGCAGCCACCTCGAATTGTGGCCGGGGAGCCTCGGGAAGCCCTGCGACTGCAATCTGCCCCGAACCCGGTTCCTGTGCAAAAGCAAAATTCGGCAGCGCCAGAAGGCCAAAGCCCGCCGCAAGTGTCGCAAATAGAAAACAAGAAGCTGATCGCATCCATTCACCTGTTTGAGGGTTGGCGTACATCTGAGCGGCTCACCGCAAGAAAGACAACCGACCCGTGGGCTATTCACAGGGTAAATCACCCTTCGCCGCAAACTGCCGATAATCGGGCATGTCAGCGGCCCGGACTATCTCCTCAAGACTTCTTTCGAAGAGTGCTGGCTGTTTCCGACACGGTGATGCGGCTTTTCTCGGGCTTTTTAAGCCATTCTGCGCTCCCGGACACCCTTTTTCCTGTTCTTGCACAGGCAACGAAGCGACCATAAAAGCGCAAGCTTTCTCCATTTCCGGTACCATAACAGAGGTACCTATTGCAGAATGAGCCTTAAAGCCAAGCTGGAAGCTGTCATCTACGCCGCGGAGGAGCCGGTCACACTGGCCCAGCTCTCCGTTCTCTTTGCCGCCGACGCCTTTGAATGGAAGGCGCAGCAAGAGGCCGCGTCTGCCGAACAGGCCGCCGAGGCTGCCCAACCCTTGCCTCTGGTAAACGGCGAGCTTGCCGACTTGGGCATTGAACCGGCCGCAGGGTCCACCGAGCCGGCCAGCGCTCCCGCTGAGGAAGCCGCGGAGGAGACGCCACCCGAGGACAATTCCGAGGACAGCCTCCCAACCGACAGCCCCGCCGAGGAAGAAGCCCCCACTCCGGCCGAAGACGCCGCCGCAACCGAAGCCGAGGCCCGGCGTCAGGCGCGCCAGCGCGACCGCGAGGTTCGCGCCATCCTTCGCCAACTGCTTGACGAACTGATCGCCACCTACGCCGACGATGACCGCGGCATCGAAATTCGCGAGATCGCCGGCGGCTACCGCATGGCCACCAAACCCGAGTGCCACGACGCCGTCCAGCTCTTCGTCAAGAGCCTCAAGCCCGTGCTGAAGCTCTCGCTTCCCGCTCTGGAAACCCTGGCCATCATCGCCTACAAGCAGCCGGTCACGGCGCCGGAAGTCAACGAGATTCGCGGCGTCGATGCCTCCGGCGTCTTCGGCTCGCTGCTGGCCCGCAAGCTGATCGCGACCGCCGGCCGCAAGCAGGTCCTCGGCCGCCCCATCCTTTACAAAACCACCCGCGAGTTCCTGCTGCGTTTCGGCCTGAAAGACGTTTCCGAACTGCCCTCCATGGAGGAGTTCGAGAAATTGGCCGCCAGCGAACTTGAAGAGCCGGAGCCCGCCGCCGGGGAAGACTCCGAGCAGAAACTGAACCCCGCACTGGGACCCGAATTCGACGAAGCCGCCAGCGAAGCGCTGGAAGACGCTCAAACCGAAACCCCGGAACCGAAATCCACCGAGCCCGCCGAGACGGCGGTCAGCAACGAACCCCAAAGCACCGCAGAGGCCGCTCCTGCTGCGCCTCACCTCACAGAGCAGGCAGAAATCGAGACTTCCCCAAATGGCGAAGAAGACAATTGAGACCGAGACAACCAAGGCCAAGGCCGTAACAACAAAGGCCAAGCCGACGAAGACCAAAACGACAAAAGCCAAGGCAACAAAGGCCAAGACAGTCAAGGCCAAAAAGACCAGCGACGTGCAGGCCGTATCCAACGAGCCTGAAACAGTGACCGAACCTGAAATCGTCGCCGCTCCCGAAACCGAAATTCCCCAGGCTGCCATTGAAGACCCCATCGGAGACACAACCGACGGCGAGGCCGAAACTGCGCTCGAAGCCGGGGCGGAAGCGGAAATCGAAGCCGAAACGCTCCCTGAGAGTAAACCGGAGATCGAAAGCGAACCCGAGCCTGAAGACCAGTCCGATTCCAAGGTTGAAGAAAAAGCTGAAGACGAGTCCGAGACCGAAGGCGATTTCAAGCCGCGTCCTCCCGTCAAGCTGGAACGGCTGCAGAAGATCCTCGCTCAGGCCGGAGTCGCCAGCCGTCGTCATGCCGAGGAGATGATCGAGCAGGGCCGCGTACAGGTCAACGGCAAAGTCGTCACCGTCTTGGGAACCAAGGCCGACGCCGGCCGTGACCACATCCGAGTGGACGGCAAGCTGCTGCAAGGCGCCGAGCGCCTGCGCTACTTTGTCCTGAACAAGCCCAAGGGTTTCGTCACCACGGCCATGGACCCCGAGGGCCGGCCCACGGTGATGCAATTCTTCGAGAAGATGAAGGAGCGCCTCTACCCGGTCGGCCGCCTCGACTACATGAGCGAGGGGCTGCTGGTGGTCACCAACGACGGCGAACTGGCCAACCGGCTCACCAAGGCCTCCTCTGGCGTGGAAAAGACCTATCTGGTCAAGGTTGCCGGCCAGCCCACGGAAGACGAGCTGAATGTTCTCCGCGGCGGCGTCGCCATCGAGCGCGGCAAGCCCGGCTCCGGCCAGGTTCGCACCTCCCCGGCACGCATCCGCCAGGTTCGCCAGGGCGACAACCCTTGGTATGAAGTGATTCTCATCGAAGGCCGCAACCGCGAACTGCGCAAGATGTTCGAGGAAGTCGGCCATTTTGTCGAGAAAATCCGCCGCATCGGCTACGGTCCGCTGATTCTCGACCAGGAGCCGGGCAGCCTGCGCGAACTGGAACCGAAAGAGCTGGACGCCCTGCGCCGGGCCGCTGAAGGCACGTTGCGCACGCCGAAGGCCAAGGATCTCCGCCGCCGCAACGCCGCCGATGCCGGCCTGTTGCCGACGGTCCGCCCCAAGCCCAGCGCCCATCCGCGCCCGGCCAAGCCATTGAACGAGAAATTTTTTGCGGACGACGCCGCCTCAACCAGCGCCCCGCGCAAGTTTGCTCCCAAGAAGACCTTCGGCGCGGACCGGCCCCGGCGCACAGATGCAGGCCCAGCCAGATTCGGCGCAGCACGGCCTTCGGCGCGGCCCACGGACCGCACAGACCGGCCCAGTGCGCGGACCTATGCGCGACCCACATCGCGACCTGATGCGCAACCAACAACACGGCCCACATCGCGACCCGACGACCGTTCAGCAGCGCGGCCAGCGGCGAGGCCCTACGACCGGTCAACAGCACGGCCAACAGGCCGCCCTGCATGGAAGAAAGACGACCGCCCCGCCCGCTTCCATGGAGCCAGCGAGGGAACAGGCCGAACCGGCGCAGGCCGCCCCTTCGCCGCCAAACCCGCATGGAAGAAACCAGAGCACCAGGATCGGCCAGCCTACAATCGTCCGCCCTCGCCGCGTCGCGAAGCTCCTGTCCAGGATGAGGATTTCGGCCCCATCAAACCGCCGAATCTTCACATTGAAGAGATTCACGAGTCGGATCGCCCGACCTTTAGCCGGCCCCCTTCCGGCCGGCCCAGTGCGCCCCGGTCGTACTCTGACCGTCCGCGGCCCAGCCGTCCCAGTCCCGGTCGTTCCAGTTTTGATCGGCCAGCTTCCGGAGCACGCTCCGGCGCGCCCAGACCCTTCCAGAGCAAGAGCGGCTTGGCGCGGCCCTTCACCACCAGCAGCGGCGTGCCCCGCGCAGGCGGAGCGCGGCCCAGCAGCAAACCCGGCAGGTCCTACGGATCAGGAGCACGGTCCGGCTCCGGCTCCCGCCCGAGCTACGGCGCCAAGCGGCCCTATGGAGACAAGCCCAGCGGCGGCCGTTCTTTCGGCGGTCCGTCCAAGCCCTACGCGCCGCGCACCGAGGGCACATCCGACTATCGCCCGACCACGGCGAAGCCGTATCCCAGCTCCAGCTCCCGCGCCGAGAGAAAAGCCGGCCCTGACTGGAAGTCAAAGCCCAGTTTCGGCGGCGCGCGCAAACCCAGCTTCGGCTCGAACAGGCCAGCCTCCGGCTCCAAGCCCCGGCCCGGCGGCTTCTCCAAGTCCGGCTACAAGGGCAAGCCAACCGGCTCCGGCGGCAAGCGCACAGGCTTCCGTCCCGGCGGAAAGAAACGCGGGTAAGAGCGGTTCCGAAAAGAGCAGCAATTCAGCCCCGCTACGCGGAGTTAGCGGGGTTCGCGGAAGCGGCGGCGTCCAAGCTCTCCAGTTCCTCTCCGTCCACTTCCACGGCCACGCTTTGCAGGATAAGATCCATCGTCAGGACGACGCGCAGGTCATTCTTCTTCCGCACCACAACGCCTTCCATCCCAGCCAGGGCTCCGGAGCGAATCCGGGCCCGTTGCCCCACGATCAGCAAAGGGTGCGGCTCGGCGTGGCGAAGGTGTAGGCCGGATCGAAGCGCCTCAATCTCCGCCTCCGGCAGCGAGGCCGGTTGGTGTCCCGTGCCGCACACAAAAGCCAGAACTCCCGGCACACGCAAGACCCGCACGCGCTCGCTCCGCTCAGTTCGGACAAAAATATAGCCGGGAAACAACGGCAGATCCAAGGTGACCAGCGAGCCGTCGCTCCACCTGCGCCGCGGATGGTAGAGGGGCAGATAATACTCAATTTCCTTCTGGCTCAGGACCTGCGCCACGCGCTTCTCATGGCGAGGCGAGGTGTAGACGGCGAACCACTTCGACGCAGAGGGCTTCTCCGGCGGGCTCCCTGTCGCAGGTCCATCCGCGGGAAGCAAGATGTCCTTCTGGGTGCTCTCAGACACGGCTTCTGCCTCATCACTTGAGTGAGCTTTTTTCTGGGAGCCCAACAAATCCAGGATCCCGCATGATTTATTTCAATACTTGATTTTTAGAATATATGAACTCTACGCCGTGGTGTCCCGAATCTATCTGTCTATATCTTTTATGGAAACAGGCCAGAAGGGCCGGAGCTTTTGGCTCCGGCCTCGGCTTCTGTTCCTACACCAGTTTGGCGTCGAGTTCAATCTTCGTATTGCCGGCAAAGAGCTTCGAGATGGGGCAGCCTTCCTTGGCCTCGGCGGCAGCCTTGTCGAAGGCCGCTTTTGTTGCGCCCGGAACGCTGGCCGTGGTGGTCAGCGCGATGCGGGTGATGGCGAAGCCGCCCTCGACCTTGCCCAGCGAGACGGCCGCGTGGGTTTCGATCTTCTCCGGCTTCAGCCCGGCCTCGCCCAACTGCGCGCCCAGAGCCATCGAGTAGCACGCGGCGTGTGCCGCGGCAATCAGTTCCTCGGGAGTGGTGCCCGAAGCTGCGCCTTCAAACCGCGTGGCGAAAGAGTAGTTCGCGTTGCTCAGAACACCGGTCGCCGTCGAAATTGTGCCCTTGCCTTCCGTCAATGAACCTGTCCAAACCGCACTTGCCTTGCTTGCCATGGATCCCTCCTTAAGGGGTGATTCGGTTTTGCCAATTGCTTTATCTGACGCGCCGCAGCCGAAGGGAAAGCCCCTGCTCAGCGGCAAAGTTTTTGCGTTACGTCAATTCGATGTTCTGAAGGGTCTTCAGGATGCGCGCCAGAAAGCATTTCTTCCGGTAGGCAGGATGCGGGATCAGTTCCCTTCTTCCTCACTGGGCGCGGCTGGCCTTGCGAGCAACTTCGAATTCGTCGCCCGGGAGCCATTCGACGCTCTTCGGCTGCCCGCTGGCCAGCCAGCCCAGCGCAACGCCGAAGCGCGCCAGCTTGGCGTTGCCGCGGAAGTCCCAATCCGCCCGGTATTCGTCGGAAGGCTGGTGGTAATGGTGCTCGTCATAGTCCACGTTCTGATGGCGGCCCCACGCTGCGGTGTGGCCTTCGAAGAGATCGCCCTGATCGATGGAAAAGGCTGGAATGCCCACCCTGGCCAGCGAAAAATGGTCTGAGCGGTAGTAGGAACCGGCCCCCGGCGTGGGATCGGGTTCAAGCTCCAGATCGAAAGCCTTGGCAACCGTCTGGACGGTGGGCCAGAAGTCGATGCGCTCGGCTCCTCCCAGGCTCACGGAGCGGGGAATACCGACGGGAAGCAGCATATCGAAATTCAGGTCCAACGCAATCTGGCTGGCGGGAATCGGCGGGTGCTCTCCGAGGTATTGCGAACCCAGCAAGCCTTGCTCCTCGGCAGTGACGGCGGAAAAGTAGACGGCGTGCGGCGGCCGTACAGACGACTGCGCAAAGACGCGTGCCAATTCCAGCAGGATGCCGCAGCCGGTGCCATTGTCTGCCGCGCCGTTATAAATGTTGTCGCCCTTGGCGTTGGAATCGATGCCGAGATGGTCATAGTGGGCTGTGTACAGCACAGCCTGATTAGCCGCACTTTCCCCAGGAACGCGGCCCACGACGTTCGAGCTGACGTAGCGGCGAACACGGCTCTCAATCTGCCCATGCAACCTCACCGGAAGTTCGACAGCGTGAAAAGCCCCCGGCCTTCCGGCCTGGTCGATGGCCTTGTCCAGGTCGCCCAGCCCGGCCAGCTTCAGCAGCCGCTGAGCCACGTCGTGCTGAATCCAGGCCGCCGCCCGCAGCGTGGCCGTCGGATCGCCCTCCAGGTAGCTCTTCTCCGTGGCTTGAGAATTGCGCACCACATCCCAGCCATAGCTGGCCAGATCCGTCCGGTGGATCAGCAGCACGCCCACCGCTCCCCGCCGCGCCGCCTCTTCGTACTTGTAGGTCCAGCGGCCGTAGTAGGTGAGCGCCTTGCCCTTGAAGAAGCGCTCGTCGTTCGACGGCGGCTCGTTGACGATCACCAGCGCGATCTTGCCCTTCAGGTCCACGCCGGCATAGTCGTCCCAGTTGTACTCCGGCGCGTGAATGCCATAGCCCACGAAAACGATGGGCGCATCAATCACAGCCGTCGCCTGCCCTGTCTGGTCCTTGGAGACGATTTCGGTCCCGTAAGCGAGGTCAACGGGCTGCCCCGTCGCGGGAACGAAAGAAAACTTCGTCTTCTCCTCAACGGTGTGCACAGCCACCAGCGGAACGCGCTGGAAGTAGCTGCCGCCGTCGCCCGCAGGCTCCAGGCCGGCGAGGGCAAACTGCGTGGCAATGTATTCCGCGGCCAGCTCGCCGCCGCGCTGACCGGGGCCGCGGCCCTCCAGCAGGTCGAGCGAAAGGAAGCGCACATGGGCGCGAATCTTTTCTGGGTCAATCGAGGCGGCAGCGGCGCTTGCAGCCGGCGGCAGGCCGGCAATCTCCGGCGTCGGAGTGGCGGCGGGCGACTGAGCGCGGACAAATGGAACGGCCACAAGAACAGCGGTCGCGACGGCAAAAGGCAGTTTACGATGCATGGAATTCTCCCTGTGAATCAGCCCCTTCAGAGTACGTCGTCGCCAGCCTGCGGGGCAATGGAGTCGAGCGGCGCCATGGCCAGCAGATGGGTGCGAGTCAGCACCTTGCGGGCCAGGCCGGTCAGCGCCATTCCCGCCGCCTTGCCCAGCGGAACCCAGCGCCGCCTGCCGCTACGCACGGTCAGCGCTTGAATGTCGTCTTCAAAAACCGTGCGGATGCGCACGTAGTAGTTCACATGCATGATGGCGTGACGCACCGTCAGGCGCAGTTCCTCCTCGGGAACGGCGGCTTCCTTGAGCACGGGCAGCTCCCACATCCCCGGCATCACGGTCTGCGAGGCCGGCCGCTGCTCCAGCAGCACTTCCCTATGGGACTGGCCAGCCTGCCGCCCGCTGCGCACCGAGAGCGCGCAGGCCACCTCGCGGCAGATCATCGGCGGCCGCGGCGTGGTCTCGTGCTCCCCCTGGGTCTTGCAGTCGTCCACCACCGGGCAGGCCGGACACTGCGGATTGCGCGGCAGACAGAGCACGGCGCCCAGTTCCATCAGCGCCTGATTAAAGTCGCCCGGCCGCTCCGGGTCCACCAGCCTGGCGGCCAGTTCTTCGATCTTGTGCCGAGCCAGCGCACCGCCGCCCGCGCGGCTTCCGGCCTTCCAGCCTTCCAGCCGGCACAGCACCCGCTCCACATTGCCATCCACCACGGCCACCCGCTCGCCGTGGGCGATGCTGGCGACAGCCGCGGCCGTATAAACCCCGATACCCGGCAGCAAACGCAGTTCCGCCGCTGTGATGGGCAGGTTTCCGTGGTGATGATCGGCCACAAACTGCGCCGTCTTGTGCAGCATCCGCGCCCGCCGGTAGTAGCCGAGGCCGCTCCACAGGGCCAGCACCTCTTCTTCCGGCGCCAGCGCCAGCGAAACCAGCGTCGGAAAGCGCGCCATGAAAGCCTGATAGCGTTCCACGACCACCGCCACGCGGGTCTGCTGCAACATGACCTCCGAAACCCAGATGGAGTAGGGATTCTGGCTCCGCCGCCAGGGCAAATCGCGCCGGCAGCGCTCGTACCACGCCAGCAACCGCCCCCGCACCCTGGCGATCTTTTCCTCTTCCATGTCTTGCTTGCCCATCCGCCCAGATTAGAGCATTTTTTGAAATCATGCAGGGGAATCGCATTTCAAAATACGGGAGTTTTTGTTTTGAAAGGGCACGGCTTCACAGACTGCGGAAAAACTCCAATGGGGCCATGTTTTGTAACAGGGCACGACTTTAGTCGTGCCGCAACTGCAACAAAATTAAGATGCGGGCTTTAGCCCCTGCCAAACCGGCCTTCCCGAATAGTCTGATTCTGTGACTTTTCCCGCAGCCTGTTTAGCCGTGCCCTTTCAAAACGACTGTTGTTCTCGGTTCCAATTCCAAATGGGATAGCCTTGGGCATGCCTGAAGCGCCTCTCCCCTTGCGGACCTGAATGCGATAGGCTCGTAGATGTATGGAAAATACCTGCAATCGCTGCCATCAGACCGTCCCGGCCGAAACCTGTTACTGCCCTTTCTGCGGACTGCCGCAACTGATGTACGCGACCGACGGCGCCCCTGGGCAGCCGCAGCCGGAAGGCTGGAACGAAGTCGTGCCGGATGCCGGTTCCGTCAACTGGAGGCCAGCCTTGCGCATGGCACTGCTGATGGCGATTCCCGCCGGGCTGCTGTCCAGCGAGGCCTCGCCCGCGGGGCATCTGGGACTGTTCTGGATGGCCACCGCCGCAGCCTGGGCCGTGGTGCTTTACACGCGCAGCCAGAAGCCGGCCTGGATGACCCTCGGAGCCGGCGCCCGCATCGGCCTGGTCACCGGGCTGCTGGGCGGCTGGCTGGCCTTTGGCGTCAGCGGCTGTGCCTTATTTGTAAGGCGCTTCGTCCTGCATCAGTCCATCCAGATTGACACGGCGTATTCCAGTCTCTTCGTCAGCCGGTTCCAGCAGACAATGCAGCAAACGCTGGCAGGGATGGGGCAGTCGGACGCGGCGCAAGCGCAGCCCGTTTTTACCAGGATGCTGGCCTGTATCATGTCGCCAGAGGGCCACGCCGGGATGTGGGCCTTCTCCATCGCCTTCAGTTCTTTGTTTTTGCTGCTCTTTGCCGTGGGCGGAGGCATCCTTGGGACGCGGATGCAGCCCCGAAGCCATCGTCCGGAGGCATAGAGCGATTCTCCGTGCCGCGGCTTTTCCAGCCCGGCGCAAGACAGATGTGTTGAATTCCACTTTTTGACAGCTTGCTCGCAAGCCCCAACCCTTCTATCATCCTGCGAGGGATGGGCCGCGAGAGACCACCCCCTGAAAGAGTACTCATGAGCGAAACTGAAAGCAAAACCGCACTACGCACCAAGAACAGGCTGATGTCCGCCTCGGAGATCGAGCGCACGCTGGTGCGCCTGGCGCATGAAATTGTAGAAAAAAGCAATGGCAGCGATGACCTGGCCCTGGTCGGCATCAAGCGCCGCGGCATTCCCCTGGCCGAGCGGCTGGGCAAACTGATCTCCTCCATCGAGAAGCGTCCTGTCGATACCGGCCTGCTCGATATTCAGTTCTACCGCGACGACCTCAGCACCACGGACACGCGGCCGGTCGTCACCCCCGGAGCCATCGGTTTCAACATCGACGGCCGCGACGTGGTGCTCTGCGACGACGTGCTCTACACCGGCCGCACCATCCGCGCCGCGCTTGACGCCCTTTTCGCCCACGGCCGCCCGCGCCGCGTTCAACTGGCCGTGCTCATTGACCGTGGCCACCGCGAGCTGCCCATCGAGGCCACCTACGTTGGCAGGCATGTGCCCACCAGCAGCAAAGAGATTATTGAAGTCAAGTTCCGCGAGGTTGACGACGACGAGCAGGTGCTGCTGGTCGAACGTGCCGACTAATTTTTCAGACCAGAATTTTCTGAACCGCAACCAATTCTCCGGAATGGATTCCCATGAGCCAGACCGCAGTTTCAGCTCGCCCGCCGCTTCACACTCCGCCCGTCGCGGCCTCGCCGTTTCCGTACCATCCCGGCTCGCTGCTTTCGGTCCAGCATCTGACTCTGGATGCCTTGAGCCACATCCTGGCCCGCGCCACCACGCTGGAAAATCAGGACCCGATTGAACGCGCTCTCACGCTGGCCAAGCGCCGCGTCGCGCTGCTCTTTTACGAGTCCTCCACGCGCACCCGCACCAGCTTCGAGCTGGCCGCCAAGAGCCTGGGAGCAGACACGGCGCTGGTTTCCAGCCTGTCGTCCAGTATTGAGAAGGGCGAGTCGCTGAAAGACACCGGCCTGACCTTGCGTGCGCTGGGCGCGGAAACCATCATCCTGCGCCACAGCTCCAGCGGAGCGCCCTGGCTGCTGGAGGAGGCAACCCGCCTGCCCATCCTCAACGCTGGCGACGGCATGCACGCGCATCCCACCCAGGCGCTGCTCGACCTGCGCACCATCCTGGCTCATCTGCGCGACGGCGCTGTCGCCGTCGATGCGGAAACTCTGGCGGGCGTCACGGTCAGCATCACCGGCGACATTCTGCACAGCCGCGTGGCCCGCTCCAATATGCTTCTGCTGCCCCGGCTGGGCGCGCGCGTGATTCTTTGCGGCCCCAAGGAACTGCTGCCGGAACTGGCCGCACAGACCGGACCGGGCATCACGGTCGAGCGCGACTTTGAGGCGGCGCTGCGCCAATCGCAAGTGGTGATGATGCTGCGCATTCAGGCCGAGCGGCTGGCCGGATTGCAGCTCGATCTTGAAGAGTACAAGGCGGGCTACCAGCTCACTGGTCCGCGCCTGGCGGCCTTCGCGCCGACGGCGATTGTGCTCCATCCCGGGCCCATCATCCGCGGGCTGGAGATTACCGCGGGCGTCGCCGATGGCCCCCAGTCGGCCATCCTCGAACAGGTCACGAACGGCGTCGCTATCCGCATGGCGGTGGTCGAGCGGGCGTTGACGGCGAAGGCCGGAGGGAGCAGGGGTCTTTAGACCCCTGAATGAGAAGAGATTGAAGAGGGGCTTCAGCCCCGGAGACGGATTTTTCAGGTTTCTTTCTTCGCGGAGTGTGTCGTGACGAAGGGGAGGAATGGCCCGGGGCTAAAGCCCGCTGGATCGAGCCGCATTTTCAGGGGTCAAAAGGCCCCTGCTCCCTCCGAAAAAGCCTCATAGTGGGGGCGTTAGGTTTTCAAGTTTGATTTTGCAGTGGGCTTTGCGTATCAGAGGCATGAGAAAGATGAAGCTGCCCAACGTCACTCAATATCGAGTTCAGATCATGGCTGCGATTGCAATTGGGGTGATCGCTGGTCTGGTCCATTTCTACGAACAGTTTCTGCTTCATCCGTCCTATGGTGGAACTGCCCTGCATGGTTTTCTCACGCTTTCCTTCTTGGGGATCGCGCTAATCACGCCTTATTTATGGAACGATTGGCTTCAGCAGCGTGGAATTGAGTATTTTCAAGTTTTTGTTGTGGTTGTGCTCGGATTTGGCACGGCTCATTGGTTCAGTAGAAACAACCCGATGAGAGCCATTTTGGATTTAACCATCTGCCTGCTGGTCCTGATAGTGATACTGGCAAAACTTCTCCGTTCCACAAGAACTCGAAAGCAAGGAATCAATCCAGCAATTACTCAGACCGAGGACAACCAACCTAGCTCGGGCGCAAGACCGAGACTATCCGCAAGGTACTTTGGGTTGCTCTTGCTTTGGCTCATGGCCGTCGCGTTGTTCTCGGCTCATACTAGCGGCCCAATTCCCGCGTGGATTAAAACTTTCTATGTGCTTCCCGCGGTTTGGCTTGGGTGTCAGGTAATCTTTCACCTCAAGCGAGAAAGGGACAGTCGCGATGCCTCTACTAAGAGCGTTAACTAACCAAGGAGGCCGCGCATGACGGCACTGGTGATTCGAGGCGGACATCTGATCGACCCGGCAGCGGGCGTCGATGCGCTCAAGGACATTCTGCTCAAGGACGGCCATGTGGCCGAGATCGCCGGCCCCGGCAAGCTGAAAGCCACCAACGGCGCTGAGGTTCTGGACGCAACCGGCCTCACCGTCGCTCCCGGCCTCGTCGATATGCACGTTCATCTGCGCGAACCCGGCCAGGGCTACAAGGAGACCATCGCCTCCGGCACGGCAGCTGCGGCGGCGGGCGGCTTTACGACCGTGGCCGCCATGCCCAACACCACGCCGGTCAACGACTCGCCGGAGACCACCCGCTGGATGCAGGCCCCGGAGCGCGGCGCCTGCGTGCGCGTCTTCCCCATAGCCGCCGCCACGCGCGGGTTGAAGGGCGAGGCGATCAACGACTATGCGGCGCTCAAAGCCGCCGGAGCCATCGCCATTTCCGACGACGGCCAGCCGATTCTGAAAGACAATGTCATGCGCGAGGCGCTGGCCGCCTCGGCGCGCGTGGGCCTCACCGTCATTCAGCACGCCGAGGACACGCGGCAGACCCGGACCGCCGACTGGACGGCCAGCATGAACGCCGGGAGCACAGCCTTCAAACTTGGCCTGCGCGGCATGACCGACCAAGCTGAATCGGCCATCGTCGAGCGCGACATCCGCCTGATCACCGAGTTGCGCGAATCGCGCGCCCATCTGCACATTGCGCACATCTCCACCGCCGCCGCACTGAATGCCGTGCGTCAGGCTCGCCGCAATGGCCTGCGCGTCACCTGCGAGGTGGCCCCCCACCACTTTCTGCTGACCGACGAGCACGTCGGTCTCTACGACACAAACGCCAAGATGTGCCCGCCGCTGCGTTCGGCCGCCGACCGCGACGCGCTGATCGAGGCTCTGCTCGACGGCGTGGTCGACGCCATTGCCACCGATCACGCGCCCCACGCCGTCCACGAAAAAGAAGTCGAATTCGAGCGCGCCCCCAACGGCATCATCGGCCTGGAAACCGCCTTCGGCCTCGCGCTGCGCTGGCTGCATCAGGAGTGGAAGCTGCCGCTGGGCCGCGTTCTGAGTCTGATGAGCGCACAGCCAGCGGCGCTTCTGGGCATGAAGGGACGCGGAACGCTGACCGTCGGGAGCTTTGCCGATGTCGTCGTCTTCGACCCCAAGGCCGAGTGGACCTACGACGCCCGCAAGGGCAAATCGAAGTCCAGAAACACGCCCTTCGACGGCTGGACAATGCAGGGCAAGATTCGCTGGACGATCAGCGAAGGCCGCATCGCGTACGATGCGGAAAAGGCGTAAGAACGCCATGTCGTTGGAATTGGGAAACATGGATTTCACAGTGGGTGCCCCACCTTCGGCGCGTTTTTGTTTTTGCGCCTAAGAGGGACGGGGGCCGCTCTTGCAACAGGCTCAGGTCTCCCTGGCTTCAGGTGGGCACGGCCTCTCCGCCGAAACGCAACCCATCGTTACGCTTCTGAACGAAACATACAAGGTGGGATATTTATAGCTTTTTATAGTTGTTCCCTCCGCGCCGCAGGTACTTGCAGATGATTTCTTCGCTTCGTCGCACAATGATTCAGGAAGCCTTTCGTCCAGGTCCGTCCATCGTTCAGCCGGAAGCTGCTGGAAAAGGTCGAGAAATGCTTGTAACTCCTTATCCAGGACGATTTTGCAGGGAACTTCATTGTTTTCAATATTTTGCAGCGCAACCATACTTGTAAGCTAAAGATAACAAGGAATTTATTTACAAAATACGGGGGGGGGTACACGCCATGATCGGGTGCCCCAGGTCCAGATTTTTGGACCTGGGAACGAGAAACTCAAACGGTTACGGTACGAGGCGCAAAAGCAAAGACGCGCCGAGGGTGAGGCATCCGCACAATAAAACTTCAAGCGGTCAGAGACCTATCCTTTGCGCCGGTAAAGCACCTGGAATTCGTAGCCAGTATTGGCCGGAAAGAGGCTGGCGACGTGGCGCAGCCGCTCGGCGAGGGCTGCGGGAGCCAGCAGCGGATAATCGCGCTCGCGCAGGTCGTGGTAGTCGAAGTCCACGGCCAAAGACAGCATATAAACAGCCAGCGCGTCAGAGAAGGCCGACTCGCAGTAGGCGTTGCGCGCGCACTCGTCGATGCCCTTCTGGCCCGTGTGGCTTTCCTGGGCGCGACGGCGGGTTTCCCAAGCGTCCTGGCTGGTTTCGCCGCGCACCTGAGCCTCGGCCTGCGTCCACACCAGCGACGAAAAGCTCTCCGGAACCCCCGCAGCCTCCACAAAGTTGTGGGCCACGTTGATGAAGAACTCGAAGGCCAAGCCAAAGCGGTCCTCGACCAGGTGTGTCGAAAGAAACACCGCCTCGGTCGAGCCGAAGGTCGCATTGCGATGGCAAATGGCGCGGTCGCCCAGCTCAACCGTATAGACAGGCGCAACCAGAATCTCGTCCGTGTCGGCAATCGCCAGCGGAACGAAGTAATAGGCGCGCTTGCTGAGCGCGGCCGAAAGTGTGGCTGGCACAGCGCCCACCAGATGCGCCAACTCCACATCGGGGAGGCGTGTCTCGCCCCACATTGCGTAATGAATTCCGTTGGGGGCCTGAGCCACGGCCACCTGCGTGGCCACCTTCTCCGCCTGCCAAAGCTCAACTTGTGCGCTGCTCGTCATGAGACTTTATTTTAGTCCACGGACGCGGCAAGGATTTCGTCCTCGGCTCAAACCGAAGATTCGTGACTCTTGGCCCTGCTGTGGGTCAGTGACGTGTCGGGAGCACAAAATCAGCCTTTTAGGTCCAACGCGCTGGGCTGACTTGTTATTTGCTCCAGTAGTTGTACTTCCAAATGCACCACAGAGCATGGAAACCATCTCGCCAGCCAATTTTCTTTCCCTCGGCGTATGTGCGGCCCGTGTAGGAAATTCCGACCTCGTAAATACGCGCCTTTGTCCTGGCAACCTTGGCCGTGATTTCCGGCTCGAAACCAAAGCGGTCTTCCTTGATCGAAATCTTCTGGATCACCTCGCGGCGAAAGGTCTTGTAGCACGTTTCCATGTCCGTGAGGTTTATATCCGTAGCCATGTTGGAGCACATGGTAAGGAAGTTATTCCCGACCGAATGCCAGTAATACAAGACCCTATGAGCATCACTGCCGCCCTGAAACCGCGAACCGAAGACGACGTCCGCCTTGCCGGAGAGAATCGGCTCGATGAGTCGGCAATACTCGGCCGGATCATATTCCAGATCGGCATCCTGAATGACGACGATCTTCGAGGTCGCATGAGAAATACCGGTACGCAACGCCGCGCCCTTGCCCTGATTCACCTCGTGGCGGATGAGCGTGATGCGCGGTTCGGCTTGCGCGAGCCGTTGAAGCTGCTCCCACGTGCCGTCCCGCGAGCCATCATCCACAATGACCAGTTGTTGCACGGGACGTTGCACCAGCACAGCCTCAATGACTTCGGCCACGGTGGCAGACTCATTGTAGACCGGCATCACTGCCGTAAGACAGGGTTCGATTTCGTCATTGGTTTTCATCCCAGACATCCTATCAGTTTCATATCTCGGAAGTCTGAAAAATCCTTCTTATCGAGGATGCTTCAGATGGCATCCCACTTTTCTGGAGTCCTAGACTCGAACATAGAACAACTGGCCAACGCCATGTCCTCGTGTATGATTTGCATTATCAAACACATTGATCGGTGGCTGACCCCTCAAGCGGCTTTCCGAAAGAGCAGAGAGAGAAACTGAAGATGACAAGAGCGCGGCTCGATGGTTTGTACTTTCTGCTGATTGGGAGTGCTGTGTTTATTTTGCTGAGCGGCGCTCTGGAGAACGCCACTCGTGCGCCGTTGGTGGATTTCAGAGGGCTTTACTATCCCGCACAATGCCTTCTTCAACATTGTGACCCATACAACGAAAAAGAAGTACTGAATATGTATCGGGAAGAGGCCGCAGAGCGCCCGTTAGACAACGCGAATGATCGCCAGACTGCAACACGGTATGTGTACCTGCCGACGGCATTTGTCTTTACGACACCCTTCGCGATGCTGCCGTTACGTCCTGCATATCTGCTTTGGATGGCGCTCAACTTTGGAGGCCTCATCTTTGCCTCGTTTCTGATATGGAATCTCGGGGCAAATTACGCGCCAGTCGTTTCTGGAGTTCTGATCGGCTTCCTTCTTGCCAACAGCGAAGTGCTCATCATTACAGGCAATGTGGCTGGAATCGTAATTAGTCTTTGCGTCGTGGCCGTCTGGTGCTTTCATCGCGAGCGGTTTATCCCGGCTGGCATTCTGTGCTTTGCAATCAGTCTTGCCATCAAACCTCACGATACAGGGCTGGTTTGGCTTTACTTCCTATTGGCGGGCGGGGTTTATCGCAAACGAGCTTGGCAAATTCTCCTCGCGACGGCCGCCCTGAGCCTGCCGGGAGTCCTTTGGGTGTGGCGGGTGGCACCACATTGGACGCAAGAGTTATATTCCAACATCCAAGCGAATTCGTTGCACGGCTGTATCAACGACCCGGGCTTTGCCTCGTCAGGCGGCCATGGCCTCGATCTTTTGATCAACCTGCAGACTGTCATCAGCTCCTTCTGGGATAATCCGCGCATCTACAATCCGGTTAGTTATCTTGTCTGTGCGCCCCTGCTGCTTCTGTGGGCATTCGTCACTCTGCGATCCCGCCCCTCGCCGAAGAAGGTCTGGCTGGCGCTGGCGGCCATTGCGGCACTTACCATGCTGCCCGTTTATCATCGACAAGTTGACACCAAGCTGCTGCTGCTCACAGTTCCCGCTTGCGCCATGTTATGGGCCGAAGGGGGACGTATCGGGCGACTGGCGCTTCTAGTGACTAGCGCCGGATTCGTGTTGACTGCGGATCTTCCGCAGGCAATTCTCCTGGCTGTCATCAGCAATCTGCACCCGCCCGCGACGTGGCTTTCCGAGCAGTTGCTGATCGCAGTGCAGGTCTTTCCTATTCCGCTCATCTTGCTGGCCATGAGTGTTTTCTATCTATGGGTCTACGCGCGGATTTCTACCGCCGCGCCCTCTGCGCCCTGAGTCCTATTCCCGGCCAGCGACCCCGAACTCGCCGACGCTCGAGACAAACAGCCTTTCCGCCTGGCCGCGCAGGATGCGGTAGAGGACGAACTGGCGCTGGGTTGCGCCGCGCAGTTCGAAGAGCAACTCGCCGCGGTTGTCGGCCATCGCGTCCACGGCGTCCACCAGACGCATGCGCGGAGTTTCGTCCAGGTGCGCGCCGTCGGCCACGTTCTTCAGCAGCACCAGCACGTTGCCGTAGAGGTCCGGCTGGGCAATCAGCGTGACAAACTTCTGCTGGTTCACTGAGCCATCGGTGTGCGCCGTCAATACCAGGGTCGCGCCGGAACCGTAGGCCAGCTCGAAGACGCGAAATTGCTCGTCCAGAAGAGGCGCTGGAGGTGGAGGTTCGACGGGCTGGGCGTTTCTGTGCGCCGTCTTCCGCCTGGGAGCCGGAGCGGCTTCCGGCGGCTTGAGCCCCATGGCATCGCGGGCGATCCCTTCAAGGACTGACTTCATCTTGGCTTCATCGTCCGCATTGGCCCAACTGAAGGTCCACGGATGCTCGGGGCGGCTCTTGGCGTCGGAGACGGCCACCGCCTGCTGCATGTCAGGCGGCAGACCCATCAGGGTCGGAAGCACCTCGACCTCCTTGCCGCTGGATTTGCCGCGCTGGAGCCGCGGCCGGTCGGGATCGGTGAAATCAGGCAGCGAATCCACGTGGCCCACATCCTCCGGCGCCTTCTTTTTGCTCTTCTTCAGCACGGGCCGGTCGGGATCGTCGGAGGTCGCGCTGCCGCTGGAGCTGTCGCTCGAATCTCTCTTGTGCAGGGTCGGCCGGTCCGTGTCTGGAACAGGGCTTGTACTGGCGTTTGCATCGCCCGTGTCGCTGCTGGTGTCTTTCCTGTGCAGCGTCGGCCGGTCAGCATCCGGGGCCGGAGCAGATTCGGTCGAGCTGGCTCCGGAGTTGCCGCCGTTGTCCGCCGGTCCACTTTCACCCTCGTGATGCTTGCGGTGCAGGACAGGGCGGTCGCTGTACTCGTCTTCAATGCGGTTGCGCGCGACCTCCGACATCGACGGCTTGGATTTGGGCTTGGGAAGCGGCTGCCAGGCTCCATAGCCGACCCACGAGCCCTGCTCCTGCCCGGCGTTTTTGATGTCGAACAGTCCCATTGGCTGGCCGTTCCGCTGCAGCTCGTACTCGACCTCGCCAGCCACAGCCAGCGGCACGGGACGCGCCAGATAAATGCCGCCGTCTTGAAGCTGGCCGCCATCGAGCACGGCCACGGGAACAAGCCGGCTGGTTTTAGGGCTGCCAGCCTCGCCCGTCCACTCCAGCACCGCAACCGCCCGCAGTTCAGGCGCATCCTTGCTGCTCTTCCTCACCTGGCCGGGGTATTGGCACCAAACCGGCGCGGCCAGCAGGCCCACGGCCAGCAGCACCGTTCGCCCGATCGTTAAAATACTTCTGTCGCGCGATGACATATTCCGCTCGCCCCGAAAAGAATCGAATCCTGAAGCCGCACTGAACTCTCTATTTACCATACGAGGAATTTTCCATGGAACTCGACCAGAAAGTCGAAGACTTTACCCTGCAAACCGACGAAGAGAAGGCTGCCAGCCTCTCTGACTATACCGGCCAACCGGTCATCCTCTTCTTTTTTCCCAAGGCGAACACCCCTGGCTGCACCCTTGAAGCCTGCGGATTCCGCGATGTCTTCAAAAAGCTCCAGACCGCCGGCGCGGTGGTGCTCGGCATCAGCCGCGATACGCCCAAAGCTCAGGCCAAATTCCGCGCCATATATGACCTGCCCTACACACTCCTTGCTGATGTAGACGAAAAAGTGTGCAATCAGTTTGGCGTCCTGAAGGAAAAGAATCTGTACGGCAAGAAAGTGCGGGGCATCGAGAGGACCACGTTTGTGATCGGCCCGGACCAAACCTTGCTGCACATCTTCCCCAAAGTCAGGCCCGCGGGCCACGCCGAAGAGGTACTCGAACTGCTAAAGGAATGGAAGAAAAAACACAAATAGAAGACACCGACGGCGAGGTGTGCACGATACCCGGACGTCTGCTTCAACGTGCCTTCTTTCTGGCACCGCCCGAGCAGGTGGCCCCGCGCCTGCTGGGTAAAGTGCTGGCTCGCCGCATCGGAAGCCTTTCCGCGCAATGGCTGACCGGGCGGATTGTCGAGGTCGAGGCCTATCTCGGTCCCCACAACAGCCCGCATGACCCGGCCGCCCACGCCTATCGCGGCCCCACCTCCCGCAACCGGGTTCTTTTTGGTCCCGCAGGCCACGCCTATGTCTACTCGATCTACGGCCGCTACTTCTGCCTGAACATCTCCTGCGAAGCTGAAGGCAGGGCCGGTTGCGTGCTGCTACGCGCTCTGGAGCCGTTGGCCGGGACAGAGCGGATGGCCTTGAATCGCGGCCTCAAGTCCATCGCAACCGCCCGCCAACTCACCTCCGGCCCCAGCCGCCTTTGCCAAGCGCTCGGCCTCACCCGCAAGGCCTACAACGGCCTCGATCTGCTCGACCCCGCCTCCCCTCTCCAGGTGCGTGACGACGGCTGCCCGATCGCTGAAGTGCTGGTCACGCCACGCATCGGCATCCGCGAGGCCGTGGACTGGCCGCTCCGCTTTGCCCTTGCGGGAAGCCCTTGCGTCTCCAAAGCGAGGAATCTGCGGAAACCGCTCTGAACGCCAAAAGGCGCTCCCGGTAGCCGGGAGCGCCTTTCAGGAAATTCACTGCGAGTTCTGTTACTTTCTCTTGCCGGACTTGCTGGGAGCGTTGACAGGAAGTGTTGCTTGGAAGCCCGTCAAGATGCCCTTCACTTCACTGGAATACATACCGGTCGGCGCCAGCTCCAGATACTTCTGATACGCCTCCAGGCAGCCTGCCGGCGGAACCAGCTTGTGCGTCGTGTTGTCCACCGTGGTGGCAGCGATCAAGCCATTGCCCTTCAGGTAGTAAAGAATTGGCTGACTCGGATCGGCCTTGATGGCCTCGTCCGCTGCGGCAGCCTGTGCGGCAGGGTTATGCTCCTGGAAGAAGATCACGGCTTCATTCTTCAGATAGAATCCCGCCGAGGCAGGATTGGCCTTGACGGCTGAGTCAAAGGCCGCATTCGCCTCGGGAATCTTACCCTGGCGCGCAAGGACTTCGCCCAAGCCACTGTAAGCGGCGCCCTGGTTTACAGGACTCTGCTTCTTTGCCGCAGTTTCGAGATCAATTGCCTTCTTGAAGCTCGCCTCCGCGTCGTCATACTTCGTCTTATCGCCCTGCGTCCTCGCCAAGCCCAACTGCGCTTGTCCCAACTGCGCCCAGAGACCTGAAACATCAGGCTTGGCTACAGTGTCCCTGAGCATGAAGGTCTCGATCTCGGTATACTTCGCAGCCTTGATCGCATTCTCCTTGGCTTCAAGATCTGCCTTGGATGCGCTGGCGCCCAGAGCCTGGACTGCCGTCGCATGCGCCTCTTCAATATCCTTGAGATCCTGATTGGAGGCCCTGATATCAGCGTTGATCTTATTAACGACCGCGTTGGCTTTCAGCGCTTCCGCGTTGTGCTTCTTGAGTTCCGCCAACTGCTTTTGCTGCTCCGGGGTGAGTTTGTCGACGAAATCCTTGCGGGACATATCGATGTCCTGAAGCACATCCTGGCCAGCCACAAGCTTGACGTTGTCGATGGAGTCGACCATCTTGTCGGCCGGCGTATCGAGTTGCCGGAATACTACGGTGTAGGTGCCAGGAGTCGCCTCACCCACATAATCTCCCGTGGAGGAAAGCTGAAAGGTGAACTTTGAAGTGTGACCGCCGTCGGTCGACAGGCTCACCGTACCGGACGTCCGAGACGCCCCGGCCGGATCTGTAACATGGCCGTGAATCTTGCCTGTAGGCGTTTGCGCAAACGCGGGCAAGAGGGCAAATGCCAGCAGGCCCAGCCAAAGTGAAAGATTGCGTTTCATTTTCTTCTCCTTGCGAGCCGCGCGAACAAGCTGGTCGCGCTCTCTGAAAATCAAATTTTACCGGCCCACAAACCGGCAGATTCCGTGGTTCCCGCAACAGCCTTGAAACTGCGCTTGTCTCCGCCACACAACACAAGCGGATTCGCGCCAGATCGAATAGGACCTTGAGCCCGGCGGCAAAGTTCGTCTACCACCCGAGATCTCACACAGCTTTACTTAGTTTCTCATGGTAGCCTGCACTGTGAGCGGCTGTGTGTGGCCTGTATCACACACTAGAATGAAGTCATGGCAATTACGATTCGCCCCGCGACCCGCGCGGATGTTCCGCAAATTCTGGCCTTTATTCGCGCACTGGCCGCCTATGAGCGCGCGTCAGATGCCGTCATCGCAACCGAAGCAGGCCTTGAACGGGACGGATTTGGCCCCAACCCCTTTTATTTCTGCCTGATCGCCGAGTACAACGGACGCCCGGCAGGTTTTGCTCTTTCTTTTTTCAACTATTCCACTTGGGTGGGACGGCCCGGGATCTACATTGAGGACCTGTTCGTGGAGCCGGATCTGCGCGGCCTGGGAATCGGCAAGGCGCTGCTCCGGCGAGTGGCGGCCATCGCGGTAGAAAAAGGCTGCCTGCGCCTGCAATGGGCGGTTTTGGACTGGAACACACCTTCCATCGAGTTTTACCGCGCCATGGGAGGCGAATTCCTGGATGAATGGCGGAATGTACGCGTGACCGGCGAGGCGCTGAAGCAGTTGGCCGGCACGGAATCTTCGGAGGCCGCGCAATGAGGATACGCATCATCGGCGGTGGACTGGCGGGCTCTGAAGCGGCCTTGACGGCGGCGCGCCTCGGCTGCGAGGTGGATCTCTACGAGATGCGGGCGATGGTGGACGGCAAGCCGCGGCTGACCCCAGCCCACCAGACCACGGAATTTGGCGAGCTGGTCTGCTCCAACTCGCTCAAGAGCGAGTCGCCCAACACCGCCCCCTGGCTGCTGAAGCAGGAGATGCGGCGCGCCGGCTCGGCGCTGATGCGCATTGCCGACGAGACGGCTGTTCCCGCCGGTCAAGCGCTGGCCGTTGATCGCGTTGAATTTTCGCGGCGCATCTCCGCGGCCATTGCCGCCGAGCCGCTGATTCGCGTCTTCCGCGAAGAAGTCACCAGCCTTGACGCTCAGGACGAGAACTGCACGAAGTGCCTCACAATTCTGGCCACCGGCCCCTTGACCAGCGAGGCCCTGAGCGCGGAGATCGAGCGCATCACCGGCTCCGGCCATCTCTCCTTCTACGACTCGATCTCGCCGATTGTCGAGGCTGACTCAATCGACATGGAGCGTGTCTACTTTGCCGCGCGCTGGGACAAGGGCACGCCCGATTACCTCAATTGCCCGATGGATCGCGCCGAGTACGACCGCTTTCTCGACGCTTTGCTGGCCGCCGAGCCCGCCGAAGCCAGGGATTGGGAAAAGTCTGAGTATTTCGAAGGTTGCCTGCCCATCGAGGTGCTGGCCAGCCGAGGCCGCGACACTTTGCGCTTCGGCCCCATGAAGCCGGTCGGCCTGCGCGACCCGCGCACCGGCCTGAGGCCCTGGGCCGTGGTGCAACTGCGCAAGGAAAATCTGCGCGCCGACAGCTATAACCTGGTCGGTTTTCAGAATCATCTGAAATTTGGCGAACAGGCCCGCGTGCTGCGGCTGATTCCGGGCCTGGAAAACGCGCGCTTCCTGCGCTACGGCCAGATTCATCGCAACACCTATATTCAAGCGCCGCTGCTGCTGAATGAAACTTTGCGCCTGAAGCAAGATCCACGACTGCTTTTCGCCGGGCAGCTTTCGGGCATCGAGGGTTACACCGAATCGATCGCCACCGGGCTTCTGGCGGGTATCTACGCAGCCAGGATAGCGCGCGGCGAAGAGCCCACGCCCGTCCCACGCGCCTCGGCCATCGGCTCGCTGGTTTACTACATTACTCATGCCGAGCCGAAGCACTTTCAGCCAGCCAACACCACCTTCGACCTGCTGGAGCCGCTGGAAGAGGAACTGCGCAAGAAGATTCGCGACAAGAAGGAGCGCCATCGCCTGGTCTGCGAACGAGCGCTGGCGGCGTTTGATGCTTGGTGGGCCACGCCAACCCCGTCTTCAGGGCCCACAAACGTGTAACCTGAAGATGGGAGTGTTTTTTGATGCGTTGGATTTCTATTTTGGTTTGCATGGCAGCGCTGGCTGGCGGGGCAAACGCTCTTCAGGCGCAATCGGCGCCAGCCAAGACCCCGCAGGGCGCGGCGCACCTGGTGCTTCCGCCCGTGCCCAAGGCGCTGCTACAACAAGCCTTTGCCGGCTGGGTGGCTGCGCAGCCGCCGAAGAAGCTGACCGATGCAGCGCAAGCCGACCCGGCCCATGCCGCGGCCCTCACCGAATATGGCTTTACCGACGCTGCGCTGGCCGACTACAAGCGCAGCAGCGAAACGCTGAGCCTGCGCGCATTGCGCTTCCACGACGCCAGCGGCGCTTTCGGCGCGTACTCGTTCTACCGTCAGAATGGTTGGCCGAAAGAAGAGATCGGCTCAGGCGCAACGTCCGACCGCAACCGTGTGCTTTTCTGGGTGGGAAACACCTTGGTGGATGCGAATTTTTCGCGCATTAGCCCCATGTCGGGCTCGGAACTGCGCGAGCTGGCCAGCCAGTTGCCAATGCCGGAAGGCGGCAAGGCATTGGCGCCGCCCATCCTGGCCAATCTGCCGCAAACGTCACTCGAAAAGCAGACCACGCACTATGCGCTGGGACCGGCGAGCTATGCCGGCGCGGGAGGCGTGCTGCCGCCGGAACTGGTCGGCTTCGATCGCGGCGCAGAGGCCGTCACCGCCAACTACTCACTGCGCTCCAACTCTGCCACGCTGACCATCATCGACTACCCGACGCCGCAGATGGCCGCCGAGCAGGAGACAAGGATTCGCGCCTACATCAAGGCGGGCAGCAAGGCCCAGCCGCCCTGGCCCAAGCCGCTTCAAGACTCTGACCAGGCATCGCTGGAGGTGCGCCGCAGCGGGCCGCTGGTAGTCCTGGTCAGCGGCGACGCTATTCCCGAGGAAAGCCACACGCTGCTGGAAACTGTGCATTTTGAATCGGAGTTGATGTCGATTCCGCAGCCGACGGAGTCCGAGGCGTCCAAGACCGCGAAGTTTCTGGTCGGAATCACCCTCCTGATCGTCATCGGCACCAGCGCCGCAATTCTGCTGGGCTTTTTCCTGGGTGGTTTCCGGGCGGTTTACCGGATCTCGCGCGGCAAACCGGCTTCCTCGATCTACGATGAGGAGTTCATCAGTCTCAACCTGCGGGACTCGGATGATGAAAATTCTCCTTCAAATCGAGGAGCCGAATCCTCTGAGTTAACGGGGACGAAAAAGCTGTTGAAAACAGGGAAAAAGCCCTAAAAAACACCCCGAAAAGACGGAAGATTGCGGGGGCAAAAAGGCGAACATTCGTCGAAGGCGCTCCCGCTTATTTTTCAACAACACCAAAATAAGCTATTGAAATTAAATCACTTATTTCTTTGTCGATTTCTCCTTGACACTCCCTTCCCGCGCCCCTACTATGCAGCCAGAAAGTTCTAATGGTTTTGCCTCCGTTGGAACTATTCTCCCTGAGGAAAGAGCTGCCCTGTTGCCGGGCGGCTCTTTCCGTTTTTGAGCGGTCCGCAAAGCCACCTCTTCTCTCTCGCGACTTTCGCTTCATTCTCCAGACACAAACAGGCCCACGGATGACCGTGGGTCTGTTTGGTGATGGTGAACATGCTCGCTATCAGTGTTTGTGTTCGTCCTTTTGCTCACCCTTTTGCTCGGCCTTGGGCGCGGAGTGCGCAGCTGGCGCCGGATTCGACTGAGACCGGGCAGCGGGGCGCTGCTGAGATGGCTGGGCCGGTGCATTCCGCTGCTGAGGCTGCTGGGTCGTCCCATTGCGCTGCTGGAGTTGCTGAGGCTGCTGAGCCGGCGCATTCCGCTGCACATTCGACCGTGGATTGGAATTGTTTTGCGCTCCACCCCACCCTGTACCATTGCCGCGCTGTACATTCGATTGAGGATTGGTGTTGTTTTGAACACCGCCCCTGCCCTGATTATTTCCAGGTTGCACATTCGACCGGGGATTTGCATTGTTTTGATTGCCGCCCCACCCCTGGCCGTTTCCGCGCTGCTGATTGGATTGGGGGTTGGAATTGTTTTGGAAGCCGCCCCTTCCCGGGTTATTCCCGGGCTGCAAGTTCGATTCCCTGCCCAGCGGTTTGGCCACAGTCAGATTCTGAGGGCGGCCGCTGTTGTTCCGGGCATACGAGTTTCTGTCGCCCATGGCGGAATTCTGATGCTGCTGCTGGAACGAAGTCCGGCCCATGTGCTGATCGCGATCGGCAAAGCGCTCTTCGGGCCGCGGATCGTGGCGAATGCCGCCTGGACCGCCGCTGAAGGCCACGCGGCTATTCCGGTCAACGAAGCCTCTTTCGATGCGTCCGCGGTCTTCAAAGGTCCCGTGGACGTACCGGCGGTCCACATGCATGACCGCAGTGTTGTAGAAGAAGTCATGGCCGCGCCACTCGCCGCCGGCAAAGCCGATGCCGCCATAGCCGAAGCCGTAGTTCACGCCGCCGTAGTAGCCGACATGTGGACCCCAATAGCCTTCATGCAAGACAAACAGGCCGCCGGACCAGCCCCAGTAGGGAGGTGTCCACATCGCGCCTTCATAGGGAGCCGGGACCCATGCGCCGGGAACCCAGAAGTAGCCGTCCGGGCCATAGGCCCAGTAGCCGGGCGTCCACATCAGGCCGGGTTCAGGGCAGGGGGGCTGGTCATAGACCGGCAGCACCGGCGGCGCAAACCCCACGCTAATGAAAACGCCAGCTTGCGAGGACACAGGAACGAGCATGATAACCAGCGCCAGCAGAAACCAGCGCACAGAACGTAACAGTCGCATGGGAAAACCCTCCATTATCTTGGCGGCGTGAGGCTGGTAACGCGATCCTCATGCCGGACATATCGAGTTGAAACCCTCGCCTGCGACAAAAGTTGCCCGGCGAGGCGAGAAAGCATTTCACCGAAGCCGCAATCGCACGATCAAGCACTCCGGCGCGCCAACATTTGCTGACATCGCGGAGCGGCCCCCTCAGTCTACCCCAGGGGATTGCTCAGTGTCCGCTGAATTCCACGCGCGAGGAGATTCTCCCTCAACCCTGGCAGCATCGTTGCTTAGTAGCGGTAACTCAGGCCCATGCCGAGCACGTGGCGCGCCTCCAGATTTACCGGCAAACTGCCCATCTGCCGCGCAGTCGTACCGATGTTTCCCGCCACTTGCCCAAAACCTATATCAAAGCTGAAATGCGGAGCCTCCCGCTGCGTCACGCGCACGGCATAGTCCAGTGTCGTCGGCAGATGGGCTCCGGCCGGAAGGATCAAATTCAGATTCTTTGCCGTGTGCGGCTCCTGAGTGAATCCCACCGACGGCACGATCGCCGTTTTGAACGGGCCGGGCAACGGAATGCCCAAACCGCCGAAGAGTCGTCCGCCAAAGCGCGTGCTCTGGCCGCCGATGCCGAAGATTGTGGCATTGGTGGCTTTCCAGCCCAGGTTCACCAGAAACGGCAACGGCGGATGCAGCCAGGTCTTGGTGACGGCCACAAACACGTCTTCATTGGTATAGGCACTGCCGCTTCCGCCGACCTCGTGGCTGACCGCGCTGGAAACGAATTTGTCGCCCGTGCGCAGCACAAAGCCTCCCGCCAGACCCGGTGTCCACGGGCCGAACTGCCCGTCCTTGATCGCTACCACCTTGCCGCTGAAGATATTCATCCCGTTGCTGTTCCAAAGGCTGCTTAAATTCAGCGGAGTGGACGACCCACTGTTACCGAACGTATGCACGCTACGCGTGTAGCCCGCTTCGGCCCGGTTTGCGTACCCCTCCACGATGCTGAAGGTCTGGATATCGCCGATGACCTTCGAAGCGTCGATGAGGTGATAGCCGACGGCCGGGTGGGAAAAAGTCTTACCCTTCTCCGTATAGACGACATAGGCTGTGGGCGTCAGGAAGCCGCCGGTTTGTCCCTCCAGCGTCAGGTACTGGGCGTTCAGTTGCCGGGTGGTGAGCATGGCGACGGCGACGAGGCCGCAAACAAAAAGTTTGTGGAATGCGCGAGAATTCAATTCTTTTTCAACTCCGGTGATGGGGCAGGTCTTGCCCCTTCGTGACATTCAGGACTAAAACCCTTGTAACACAAGTAAAGCAGCCTCGTCTTCAAGTCTGTTTGGGTGGTAAACTCAGCCCATGCCGCGCGGTCTCTTTATCACCCTCGAAGGTTTGGACGGTTCGGGAAAAACCACGCAGATCAACCGCTTGGCCGCCTGGCTCAAGAAACGCGGCCACAGCGTCCTCGTCACCCGCGAACCCGGCGGCACGGAGACCGGCGAACGCATCCGCGCGCTGGTGCTTGATTCGCACTCTACAGGCCTGGCTCCCATGGCCGAGCTGGCGCTCATGTTCGCCGCCCGCGCCCAGGCCATCGCCGAAGTTGTGTTGCCCGCTCTTGCGGCTGGCCAAATCGTTCTCTGCGACCGCTTTACAGACTCGACCGAGGCCTACCAGGGCGGCGGCCGCGAACTGGGCTCCGCGGTTGTACTCGAACTGCACCGCCTGCTCTGCGCCAATCTTCAGCCCGATTTGACACTGCTGCTGCTGCCTGGGCTGGAGGCCTCGCTCGACCGCGCGCGCCGCCGCAACCAGCGCACAACCAGCGAGAGCGGCCCGGACGAAGGACGCTTCGAGCAGGAGCAGAACGCCTTCTATGGCCGCGTCTGGAAGAAATACCGCGAAATCGCCAGCCGCGAGCCGGAGCGCGTCGTCCTGATCGAAGGCGATCTGACCATCGACGAGGTCCATGAACAAATCGTCGAAGCCGTTGCCGAGCGCCTTGCCGCGCTGGCCGTCGGAGCGCAGGCATAATGCCGCTTTGGTCCTCAGTCGGGAATACAAATTTGCAGCGGTCTTAGCCTTCTTAATCATTACCTCAACAATATCCCGTGAAATTCATTCATCGCGCATTGTTTGCCACAGCCATCGATCAAACGGGCGAGCGCCAATTTTGGGCGATGCTGGCCGCTGCGGGACTTCGTCCCTGAACGAGGGATTCGCCGCTCTCCGGCCCGGCCCGCGCAATTACACTTTTACAAGTGATCAGGAAAAGCAGCCTCGCGCCTCAACTCGACCTCAGCTTTGAAGAGCCGGTCTACGCCCGGCGCGTCTGGCCGGTGCGTGAACTGGTCGGCCAGGTGCGCGAACTGGTCGAGCAGAAATGGGGCGACGTGTGGGTTGAGGGAGAAATCTCCAACTTCCGTCCCGCGCCCTCCGGCCACATCTACTTCACGCTGAAGAACGCCGACGCGCAGCTTCCGGTGGTGCTCTTCCGCCGCCAGGCCCTGCTGCTGCGCTTCCGCCCCGAGGACGGCCTGCACGTGCTGGTGCGCGGCCGGGTCAGCGTCTATGAGCAGCGCGGCCAGATGCAACTGGTGGCCGAAACCATGGAGCCGGTCGGCGCTGGCTCCCTGCAACTGGCCTTCGAGCAGTTGAAGGCACGCCTGAAGGCCGAAGGCCTCTTCGACGCCGAGCGCAAGCGGCCGCTGCCCACATTTCCGCGCACCGTCGGCATCATCACATCACCCACCGGCGCGGTGATTCAGGACTTTTTGAACATCGCTGGCCGACGCGATTCCCATCTCAATATCCTCATCTGCCCGGTCAGCGTGCAGGGCGATTCCGCGCCGGAGGAGATCGAAACGGCGCTGGCCGATCTGAACTCCTTTGGCCTGGTAGACGTGATCGTTTTGGCGCGTGGCGGCGGATCGCTGGAAGACCTGGCCGCCTTCAACTCGGAGCGCGTCGCCCGCGCGATTGCATCGAGCCGCCTGTCTGTTGTCTCCGCGGTGGGCCATGAAACCGACTTCACCATCGCCGATTTTGTCGCCGACCTGCGCGTCCCCACCCCTTCGGCAGCCGCCGAGCTGATTACTGAGGCGCAGCACCGCATCGCCGAGCATCTGGCCACGCTGGAGCATCGTCTGGAACGCGCCGCGCACTTCCAGCTACTGCAAGCCCGTCAGCGCCTTACTCGTCTGCCCATCAATCGCGGCGAAACACGCATCCATGCGCTGCTGCATCAGATGGAGCAGCGGCTGGACGATCTCAGTTTCCGCCAGGAAGCCGCTCTGAGCAGCCAGCTCCGCGGTTACCAGCGCAATGTCGCCGATCTCGCCGCCGCCATTCTACGCCACGATCCCCGTCAACGACTTGCTCTGTCCCGTGCGCGGCTGCTTTCGTGCCGCACACGCCTGGACCGCAGCCTGGAGCGGCAACTTCACGCTTCCGCCGCCACAGTCAACGCCCTCGACGCGCGCCTGCACTCGCTGTCGCCGCTGGCGGTCCTCGACCGCGGGTACGCGCTGGTCGTGGACGCGGCGGGCGGCGTGGTGCGCTCCACGGCACAAGTAGCGCCCGGCGACCAAGTTACTACGCGCCTCTGTGACGGCGCTTTCACCAGCCGCGTTGAAGCTGCACGCTCAACAGGAAATCCATCAAGAAGAAACCTGCCAAGAAGAAAGCAAGGAAAGTGAACCTATGACCGCATCAACGACACGCAAGCTCTTCGGCACCGACGGCATTCGCGCCGTCGCGGGCCAGTCCCCTCTCGACCCCACCACCATCTACGCCGTTGGCCTCGCTCTCGGCCACTCGCTGCGCAAGAAAGCCGCCGAGCCCAAGGTCATTCTGGGCCGCGACACGCGCGAGTCCGGCCCCTGGATCGCGGCCACACTTGCCGCCGGCCTGCGTGAAAGCGGAGCGCGCGTTGAAAGCGCGGGCGTCATCACCACCCCTGCCGTTGCTTTCCTCGCGCGCACCCACGGCTTCCAAGCCGGCGTGGTCATCTCCGCCTCGCACAATCCCTGGCAGGACAACGGCATCAAAATCTTCGGCGGCGACGGCTTCAAGCTGCCCGATGCGGTCGAGCTGGCCATGGAAGAGGAGATTCTGCATCACGCCGCGCATATCGCCACGCCCGATCCGGCGAAACTGCCGCCGGTCGAGGACAACGCCGCCTTCCAGTCCGACTATATCCAATTCCTTATCGATAGCGTACCGGGGCTTTCGCTGGCGGGCCTGCGCATCGTGGCCGATTGCGCCAACGGCGCTTCGGCAGCCATCGCGCCGGAGCTTTTCCGCCGCCTCGGCGGCCAGGTCACACTGCTCAATATCGCTCCCAACGGCCGCAATATCAACGCAGGCTGCGGAGCGCTACATCCCGATTGGGTGGCTGGCGAAGTTAAATCGCGCGGCGCCGCTCTCGGCCTCACCTTCGACGGCGACGCCGACCGCTGTATGTTGACCGGCGCGCACTTGAACGTCATCAACGGGGACGCCATTCTGCTGCTGGTTGGCCGCGACCTGAAAGCGCGGGGCCTGTTGGCCGGCAACCTGGTTGTTGCCACCACCATGTCCAACATGGGTCTGGAAGCAGCGCTCAAGCGCAGCGGCATCGAGATGATGCGCGCTCCGGTTGGCGATCGCTATGTTCTCGAACAGATGCTACAAAACAAAGCCGCCCTGGGCGGTGAGCAGTCTGGGCACATCCTGATGCCACATCTGGCCACCACCGGCGACGGCCTGCTGACTGCGCTCGTGGTTCTTGACCTCGTTGCGCGCAGCGGCAAGAGCCTGGAGGAACTAACTGCGGACCTGAAGGTCTTTCCGCAGATCATTGTGAATGTGAAGGTGCGCGAGAAGAAGCCGCTGGAAGGCTTCCCCGTCGTGGTTGCCGCCATTCGCGCCGCCGAAGAGGAGTTGAAAGACTCCGGCCGCGTGGTCATTCGCTATAGCGGCACCGAGCCTCTGGCCCGCGTCATGATCGAAGCCGAAAGCCAGGAAGCCATGAGGCACCACGCCGACGCCATCGCCGACGCCATTCGCGCCGAACTGGGCGTGTAGCTAAGTTTCACGCTCGTTGAGCATTTGACATTGAGCCCCTTTCTGAAGATACTTTTCTGCTATTCACCAGATAACTCGCCAGAGGAGTTGAAGATCAAGTGCTATTGATTATCTTCACTGTTTCCATGTTCGTCAGCGCAACGTTGCTGTTCCTGGTCGAGCCTATGGTGGCCAAGATGGCCTTGCCCATGCTCGGCGGGGCTCCAGCGGTCTGGAACACCTGTCTTGTTTTCTTCCAGGCGGTGCTTCTGGCTGGTTACCTGTACGCCTACGCCGCCACAAAATGGCTGAGCCGCCGGGCTCAGATTGCTGTGCAAATCGCCATCACGCTCACAGCCCTGGTTGCGTTGCCGCTGCATATCCCAATCGGCTGGGAACCGCCTGCGCAGAGCAGTCCGGTTCTGTGGATACTAGGCATGCTCTCCGTGGCAGTGGGTCTGCCCTTCTTCGTGCTCTCGAGTTCGTCGCCCATGCTGCAACGATGGTTCTCGCAGTCGGGGCACAAATCCGCAAGCGATCCATATTTTCTCTACGCCGCCAGCAACGCGGGCAGCCTGGTGGGTCTACTGGGGTATCCGCTATTACTGGAACCTGCACTCCGCCTGGGCATGCAGAGCCACCTCTGGAGTTACGGGTATGCAGCTTTTCTAGTTCTGACAGCAACCTGTGGCGCGCTCATCTGGCGTGCACAACCCGGCTTCGCTTTTGCCAGTACCGCTTCGAGCAGAGACGACGAAGAAGCTGACGGGCGTGCAGTCTGGCGCCAGCGTCTGCATTGGATAGCCCTCGCCTTTGTGCCCTCCAGCCTGATGATGGGCGTAACCACATCGCTGACCACCGACGTTCCAGCCATTCCCCTTTTCTGGGTATTGCCACTGGCTTTTTACCTTTTAAGCTTCGTGCTGGTCTTCGCCCAACGCCCGCCTATTTCGCTCGAGTGGCTGCTTCGAAGGCTGCCTTTTCTCATCCTGATTGCGCTCATTCCCACCGTCTTCAAGGCCAAATTTCCGCTATTGGCGTTGATTCCGCTGTATCTGCTGATCTTGTTTGCCGTTGCCCTGGCGTGTCACGGCCAACTTGCCCGCAGCCGGCCAAAGATCAATCGCTTAACAGAGTTTTACTTGTGGATCTCCTTTGGCGGCGTGCTCGGCGGCATCTTTAACGCCCTCGTCGCACCCGTGATCTTTTCTACGGTAATCGAGTTTCCGCTGGTCCTTGTCTTCGCGGCGCTATTGCGGCCCCCCATTGACCAGAAGCCGGTACCTCCTGCTAAAGCCGCAAGGGTGGAACGCAATGACTGGCTTCTGCCCGTCGCCCTCGGGCTTTCTTTGGCCGCCATATTATGCAGTCTGTCGCATGGTGGAATATTGTTGGGGCGCCCGCTGGTCATTCTTATTTTTGGCTACTCCATGGTATGGTGCCTCAGCTTTGGCCGTCGGCCACTGCGCTTTGCGGCGGGAGTGGCAGCATTACTGTTGGCAAGTTCTCTCTACTCCCCAAACGTCGGACAGATGCTGCATACGGAGCGAAACTTCTTTGGCGTTCTGCGCGTCACCAACAGCCCGAGCGGCAGGTTAAGGTATCTCTTTCATGGCGGAACCATCCATGGGTCGCAAAGCCTCGACGCTACTCAGAGCCGCGTGCCGCTTGCGTACTATACCCGATCGGGTCCAGCAGGGAGCATCCTCACGGCCATGCAGACCAAGACGATCTATGGGAGTGCCAAGGAAATCCGTAAGCCCAACTGGGCTGTTGTGGGCCTGGGAGCAGGCGCGATGGCCTGCTATCTACAGCCGGGGGAGTCGCTCACCTACTACGAAATTGACCGTTCAGTCGAACGCATCGCCTTGGACCCGCGTTACTTTACGTTCCTTCAGCAATGCGCACCCACGGCACGGATTGTCCTCGGAGATGCGCGGCTGAAGCTTCGCGACGCGCCTGACTCAGGCTACGACCTGATTGTGCTTGATGCCTTCAGTGGAGATATGATTCCGATGCATCTGCTGACCAAGGAGGCATTGGCGCTTTACGTGCACAAACTTGCCCCGGGAGGCATACTGGCTTTTCACATCAGTAACCTTTACCTGCAGCTTGGCCCTACGCTCGCGGCCTTGGCGCACGATGCTGGATTAGTCTGCCTGATGGAGAACGATCTTGCTGTCTCGGAGGCGCAGATGAACGCAGGAAGATTTTCTTCACAATGGGTGGTCATGGCGCGAAGCCGTGCTGATCTGGGGACGCTGACAACAGACCCTCGCTGGATGCCCGTGAAGGTGCCTCCCGAAACGCAGGTTTGGACCGACGATTATTCGAATCTGTTGCGCGTAATCAGGTGGAACTGAGTATAGTACAACTTCTCTAAGCGATGGTCGAAGCGGAAAGCGATGAAGCTCCACGCCATCGCCGACGCCATCCGCGCCGAACTATTGATCCGGCAAGAAAACAGCGACCTTACTCCCATCCTTTTCCGCAAAAAGCGCGGAAAAGGATGGGACACCCTGACAGGATTGAGTTGCCGGATCAATAGGCGTATAGCTACTTCTGAACGCAACGAACGTAGTTACAGCTTTGCAGTATGGTCCACAGCAAAGCTGTAACTATAGCGTCTCGCCTCAACCGCGCAGGCTTGCAGGCGGAATGCGCACGGCGGAAAGCTCGCTGTAGGCTGCCTGCGGCAATTCCAGCCCCGCCGCGGCGATGTTTTGCTCCAGGTGCGCCACCGATGAGGTTCCCGGAATCGGCAGGATCACCTTGGAGCGCTTGAGCAGCCAAGCCAGCGCGACCTGGAGCGGTGTTGCCTTCAGTTCCCCTGCCACTTTCTCGATCGCCTCATGCAGCAGCTTTGCCTGCCCCATTGGCGCCCATGGCAGAAAGGCAATGCCGTTCTTTTCGCAATAATCCACCACGTAGTCGTTCTCGCGGTCGGCAAAACTGTAGCGGTTCTGTACTGCGGCGATGGGCGCGATCAAGCGCGCACGCTCAACGTGCTCGCGAGTCACGTTGGAAAGCCCGATGTGGCGAATTTTGCCCTGTTCGCGCAGCTTGGCCAGCGTCTCCACCGAGGCCTCAAACGAGACATTATTGTCGGGAGCATGGAGCTGGTAAACGTCGATCCGCTCCAGGCGCAAGCGTTTGAGGCTGCCTTCGAGGGCTTCCGTCAGATGCTTCGGGCTGGCATTGTGGGTCCAATCACCAGGCCCTGGGCGTTCCCATCCGCCCTTGGTCGCGATTAGCAGACCGGCGGGGTAGGGATACAGCGCCTCCGCAATCAGCTCTTCCGACACTCCCGGCCCATAGGAGTCGGCTGTGTCAATCAGATTGACGCCCAGTTCAACCGCTCGCCGCAGCGTCGCAAGAGCGGCGGCCTTGTCAGCAGGGGGTCCCCAGATGCCCGGTCCCGTGATGCGCATAGCTCCGTAGCCGAGGCGATTGACGGTAAGGTCGCCTCCAATCGTGAAGGTACCCGCGGCAGCAGCGGAAATAACGTTTGTCTTGCTCATAGCAGTTTGCTCCAGAGATGCGAGAAAGATTTCCGCGACCGCTCTTTTTTATCAAGAGCAAACGCAAGATCTCACACTATTTTTTGATGAGGATTCCCGGACAAGGGATTCACTCACCTGATTGTTACGAGATTTCCGGGAGAATGGGTGATCCAGGTCCGGGGTCCCCACGGACAGGTCTTCGTCCGTGGGGTGGAGATCCCGCTTTTGGGACCTGGGAAAGCATGAGTACGGAATCATGCGGTCAGTCCGCTAAAGATCCCGCCAGTTCGCGCCGAAGGCCAGGTCGGCGACCAGCGGAACACTGAGCTTCGCCACGCCTTCCATCTCCGCGCGGACCAGCGTTTTCACTTCAGCCTTCTCGTCCGCTGGAACCTCAAAGATCAGTTCATCGTGGACCTGAAGGACCATGCGGGTCTTGAGCTTGCGCTCGGTGAGCTGGCGGTCGATGGAGATCATGGCCAGCTTGATGAGGTCGGCGGCGGTGCCTTGCAGCGGCGTGTTGATGGCCGTGCGCTCGGCAAATCCGCGCTGGTTGGCGTTGCGGCTCTCCAGCTCGGGAATGGGGCGGACGCGACCGAAGAGTGTGCACACCGAGCCCGTCTTGCGCGTGGCTTCCAGAGTTTGTTCGATGAATGTCTGCACGCCCGCGTAGCGCGCAAAGTAGCGATCGATATAGCTCTGTGCCTCGCCCATCGGAATGCCCAACTGCTGCGCCAAACCAAACGCAGAAATGCCGTAGACAATGCCGAAATTGACGGCCTTGGCGCGGTTGCGAGTCTGCTTGTCCATCTTCTCGACGGGCACGCCGAAAACCTCGCTGGCGGTCAGCGTGTGAATGTCCTCGTTGGTCTGGTAGGCATGAACCAGCAGCGGGTCGCCGCTGAAGTGGGCCAGCAGGCGCAGCTCAATCTGCGAGTAATCGGCCGAAAGCAGTTCCGTTCCCGGCGCGGCGATGAAAGCGGCGCGAATCTCGCGGCCCAGCTCCGTGCGCACGGGAATGTTCTGCACATTCGGATTGACGCTGGAGAGGCGTCCGGTGGCTGTCGCGGCCTCCTGGAAGGTGGTGTGCACGCGCGAGTCGGCGTCGGCCAGGAGCGGCAAGGCATCGATGTATGTCGATTTCAACTTCGACAGATGGCGGTATTCGAGCACCAGACGCGGAACTTCGTGCTCTTCCGCCAAATACTCCAGCACTTTCTGCGCCGTGGAAACAGCCTTGCTCTTGCCGCGGCGCGCCGGTGCGGGCAGGCCAAGATCGGTAAACAGCACCTCGCCGAGTTGCTTGGGCGAATTGATGTTGAAGCGGCGTCCCGCCAGCGAAAAAACACGCTCGCCGACGCGCTGCAACTCAATGGCGAAGCTCTTGGAAAGGCCGTCCAGAACGCTCAGATCGATGCGCACGCCAGCCTGCTCCATGCGAAAGAGGACCGGGGCCAGCGGCAGGTCGAGATCCTGATAAACGCGCTCGACACCGGCCTTTTTCACTTCGGCTTTCAGCGCGGGAATGAGCGCATAAACCACCGCGGCCTTCGCGGCCAGCGTGGCCGGAGCAGGCTGTCCGTGGCTCACTGCCACATCGGCCAGCGACGGCATGGCGTGGGTTGGATTCACCGCATACGCCAGCAGCATGGTGTCGTCCACCGCGCCGCGCAACTCGACGTCCTGCACCGCCAGAGCATGGAGCGCCAGCTTCCAGTCGTGCGTTTGCTTGGGCACCGAGGCATCTTCCAGCAGCGAACGCAACGGCTCGGTCAGCGGAAGTTGGAGAGCCGTAGCCGGATCGGCACAGACACCCACGGTAAAGTTCGATTGCTTCTCGGCGGCTTCGGCCACGTCCAGCAGCGAAAGCGATTGCGGCGCTGCATCCTCGTCCTCTTCCGGCGCGGGCGCGGCGGCATCGAGCGCAAAGGCAAAACCACGTTTGCGCGCGGCGGCATAGAAAGCCGCGGCCTGCATGTCTGTCGGATTCTCAATGATCTCGACCAAAGGACTGCCCCCCGCAGGGGCAGGCTCCAGGTCGCGCAGCATCGAGGTAAATTCCAGCTCGGTGAAAAGTTCGCGGCAGGCATCGAGGTCGGGGGTCTGCGTTTCCATTGCGGCCAGATCCAGTTCCAGCGGCACATGGCTATCGATGGTGACCAATTCCTTGGAGAGCAGAACGGCGTCGCGATTCTGCTCCAGCGACTCGCGATAGCTTTTGCGCTTGACCTCGGCGGCGTGGTCGAGAACGGCCTCGACCGAGCCGAATTGCTGAATCAGATCCACGCTGCCCTTGTCGCCGATGCCCGGCGCTCCGGGGATGTTATCGACCGCATCGCCGCGCAGGGCCATCACGTCGATGACCTTTTCCGGTGGCACGCCCAAAACTTCGACAACCTTGGCTGGGTCCAGAATCAGGTTGTCCTTCTGCGGGTTCAGAATCTTCACCGCCGGCGTGACCAACTGCATCATGTCCTTGTCGCCGCTGACGATGAAGACCTCATGCTCGCGCTCGGCGGCCTCGCGAGCCAGGGTTCCGATCACGTCGTCGGCCTCGAAGCCCTGTGCCTCCAGAATCGGAATGCGCAGGGCCTCCAACACGCGGCGGATGTAGGGAATCTGGCGCTTCAGGTCCTCGGGCGTGGCGGCACGATTGGCCTTATAGCCCTCGTAACTGATCTCGTCGAAGCTCTGCGTCTTGCCGTTCCACTTACGCAGCATGGGCATTTCGCGCGCCTGCTCGTCGCGGAAGACCTCGCCGCCCATGTCGAAGACCGCGGCAAAGTAGCGCGGATCGAAGTCCTGGCGCAGCTTCTTGATCATGTTGACGAAGACAAAGACAGCCGCCGTGGGCAGCCCCGCGCGCGTCGTCATCGGCCGCGAACGCTGCATCGCGTGGTAGGCGCGGAAGATGAAGCTCATGGTGTCGAGCAGGAAGACGGGCGGTTTGGCTTGTGTTGGCACGGTTCGAGTTTAGCAGGGGACAGAGATCAGAGAACAGCGATCAGAGATCAGCCAAAACATCTCCGTGCCCCATCCTTGCGCTTTCTTTCTGGCGCAAGGGTGGGAGACCACAACACGCGAATGAGTCCCGGTGTCAGCCCAAAAACATGCAATCGCCGTAGCTGAAGAAGTGGTAGTTTTCCTCGACGGCATGGCGATAGGCGGCCAGAACTTTTTCGCGCCCGGCGAAAGCCGAGACCAGCATAATCAGGCTCGACTGCGGCAAATGGAAATTAGTCAGCAGCCCGCCGACCAGGCGGAATTGAAACCCGGGCGAAATGAAAATCTCCGTCACGCCGGAATGGCCTTCGAGAGGCGCGCCGTTGGCCTGCCGGGCGCAGTGCTCCAGCGTGCGGACGACCGTGGTGCCGACGGCGACAATGCGGCGACCTTCGCTGACGGCGCGATTGAGAGCCTCCGCCGTTGAGTCGCTCAGCGTGTAGCGCTCGCGATGCAGGTGAATCTCGTCCACGCGCTCGACGCGCAACGGAGCAAAGGTTCCCAGGCCGACGTGCAGCGTGACGCGCGCGATTTCAACGCCGCGAGTCTCGGCCGCCGAAAGAATTTCCGGCGTGAAATGCAGCCCAGCCGTGGGTGCGGCCACCGATCCGCGTTCATGCGAATAGACCGTTTGGTAGCGCTCGCGATCCGTGTCCGCATCGTTGCGATGGATGTAAGGCGGCAGCGGAACGTGGCCAATGCGCTCAAGGACGGAGAAGAAATCCTCCACCGGCTGAAATTGCAAAAGCCTGTCGCCGAAGCTGCCGCGCTCCAGCACCTCGGCTTCCAGCGCAATCTCGCCCGTGGGCGCCGGAAAAACAAGCCGTTCGCCAAGTGCGACTTTTCGGCCCGGCTTCACCAAGGCGCGCCAGCGGTTCTCACCGGCCGGCTCGGTGAGCAGCACTTCGATGCGGCCGGTGGGTTTTTCGCGCTCGCGGATCAGGGTGCGCTGAGCGTAGAGCCGCGCCGGGATGACACGCGTATCGTTCAGAACCAGCAGGTCGCCGGGCCGCAGCAGCGAGGGAAACTCTGCAAACCGCGCATCGCGCACGGCGCCGGTCGCACGGTCCACGACCAACATGCGGCTCTGGCCGCGCTCGGCAGGCGGCTGCTGCGCAATCAGCTCCTCAGGCAGGTCAAAGTCGAAATCGGCAACGCGCAAATCCGTCATGGCTTCGTGTTTTTCTGGCATATTTTTCATGTGCGCGGCTTTCCGAAGTAATCGAGCGCTCGCAGGCGCGCGCGTTCGATGGCCGCATTGAGTTCTTCGCTCTTTGGCCCAAAATCCTCTGGCGAAGCATCGACGGGCACACGGGTCGGTCGCGCCCAACTGACGCAGATGCGCGTAAAGGGCTTGGGAATCAGGAAGTGGTCCCAGGAGCGCAGGACCCATGCATGTTCGGGTTCCAGGTGAAAAGCGCCGATGGGCGCGCCGCTCATCTGCGCCAGCTTGATGGGGCCCATTTTGGTGCGATAGATGGGGCCGAGCGGGCCGTCTGCGGTGAAAATGGCGGTTCTGCCGGTCTCGATCACGTTCTTCAGCCCCAGCAGCCCTCCGCGCCCGCCGTGCGAACTGGAGCCGCGCACCGCCCCGAAGCCGAACATCTTCAGGATGCGGGTAATCAGTTCGCCGTCAAAGCTCTGGCTGACGAGAATCACAGCGCGCGAGTAGCGGAAGTAGACCGTGCAGGGCAGCACGCACTGGTGCCAGAAGCAGAAGACCTCCGCCGGGGACTTCTGGCCAAAGACAATCGGCGTAACACCTTCTTCCGCAATGACTTCAAAACGCCAGGTGCGGCTCCAGAGGCCGACCAGCGCCCAGACCACGCGCGGAACCACGGCCAGCACCAAACGCTGGAAAAAAGTGAATCGTGGATGTTCTTTGGCCGTCACTCTTTCGATTTTAAGCGGATCGGCTTCCCCGCCTCATTTTCCTGGTCGCGCGTCCAGAGAAGCCAGATGGCCCTCCGCAGGGAAAGGCCGGCGCCAGCACATGTCAAAATATGATGAAAATCGATTTAGTCTATGGCAAGAAGAGGAAACTAAAGAGTACCTCCACCGGCGCAATTGAAGGGGACTCTGAAACAAAAAGATGCTAATCTTCTAGACGTGCCGATATACGATTTCATCAAATCCGAGCCCGTTCACGGCCCCCTGCATAGGCCTCAGTCCATCAGAGATATAGACGTGCGTCAGGCACTTCTCGAGGATCTCGCACTAAAAATTCTTTATCTCTCCGGTTCGCTATCCGTTTCCGACCTTTCCCACAAAACCAAGCTCAGCTTCGAAGTGGCAGAGGCATTATGTTCCCGGCTGCGAGTGGAAATGCTCTGCCAGGTCAGCGGGATGAGCAGCAATATTCCTCAAATTGCCATTACATCCCAGGGCAGAGCGCGGGCCATGGAGCTGCTCGCCCAGAATCACTATACGGGTGCTGCGCCGGTGGCTCTGCAAAGCTATGTTGATCAGACACTGAAGCAGAGTGTCCAAAAGCTGGAAGTACATGAAGACGACGTTCGGCGCGCCTTTTCGCATCTTGTGATCGAAGAAGAGATGTTGAAGAGGTTTGGGACGGCGCTCAACTCCGGCAGTTCGGTTTTTCTCTATGGAGTACCTGGAGTCGGAAAGACCACGATTGCCGAGACATTGTCACAGGTGCTGGCCAGCGATGCGGTATGGATACCGTACGCGGTGGAAACGGATGGACAGATCATTACGGTCTACGATCCGGCGATTCACAAGCGGGTAGCGGAGTTGGAGCCCGGGGATCAGGACGAGCGCTGGGTGCTATGCCAGCGCCCAGCGGTTCTGGCCGGCGGCGAGTTGACGGCCGAGATGCTGGACCTGCAATTCAATCCTGTGACGAAGTTCTATGTGGCACCCGCGCAAATGAAAGCCAATAATGGGGTCCTGATCATCGACGATTTCGGACGGCAGCGTATTCGCCCCGAAGATCTGCTGAACCGCTGGGTTGTCCCCCTCGATCGCAAGATCGATTTCCTGACTCTCGCCGGCGGAAAGAAGATTGAGGTTCCGTTCGAGATGCTGGTGGTCTTCGCATCCAACATGGATCCGGCCGAACTCGTGGATGGCTGCTTCTTGCGCCGAATTCAAACCAAGATCAAAATCGAACCGATTTCAGATGTGGGCTTCTGCGAGATTTTTCGCCGTGTTGCCGAAGAGAATCAAGTCGAGTATGACCCGGACGCACCCCTCGATCTGATTGATTTCATCCACGACACGCTGAAGATGGATTTGCGCCAGTGCTATCCACGGGATATTGTGAACCAGGTTCTTTGGGCCGCTCAATATGAGGGCAAAAAGCCGTATATAGATCAAGCGGCACTGACCCAGGCCATCAACGCGTATTTTCTGGCGAAAAGCTAGTAAAACGTGAAAGACAATGCGCGCAGAGCGTGGCAGAGCCAACTCGTGCACGGGGCGAGAATTCCGCATATAAACGCAGTTGTCGCGGGTGTGACCTGCCAAAGCAAATTAGCTGTTTGACGTTGAACGCACCGCAGCATATCATTCTTCCATGATCCGGAGTTTCAAGGACCACGACACGGCGGAACTCGCCCAAACGGGAACAAACCGGCGATGGCGCGGCATTGAAAGCGTGGCTCGGCGCAAGCTCAACCGCATGGATGCGGCAATCCGCCTGGACGACCTCCGAGAGCCGCCGGGGAATATGCTGGAACCGTTGCGAGGAAACCGGCGCGGTCAATACAGTATCCGCATCAACGATCAATTTCGCATTTGCTTTGAATGGAAGGAGGATGGAGCCTATGACGTTGAAATCGTCGATTACCACAGCGCGCGGAAAAGGTAAAAAGAGCGTGCCTCTGGTGCGTCCCGCGCAGGGTTGGAACTACCAATATGCGACGACCTCGCCGGGAGAGATGCTGGCGGAGGAATTTCTGAAGCCCTTGGGCTTGAGCCAGAACCGGCTGGCGATGAGCATTCATGTGCCCTCTACGCGAATCGGTGAAATTGTTCGCGGCAAGCGCGCCATCACGCCCGACACGGCTCTGCGTCTGGCTCGCTTTTTCAAGAACAGCCCGGAGTTCTGGCTCAACCTTCAGCAGATGCACGACCTCAGCAAAGCCAAGCTCGCCCTGGCCAAAACCATTGAAGCCGAGGTGCGCGTTTACGAACCGGCCGCAGCTTAACGGCAATTAAACACTGTCTCGGAGCCCCATCCATTTCCGCGTTTTTTGCGGAAATGGGTGGGAAACGATGTCACTGTTTTCTTGCCGGATCAATAGTAGAATCGCAGTCTGTGCAGGATGGGGGTCCACGATGGCAAATCGATACGGTGAAGCAGCAATTCTGGCGGCTCAACAAGGGGCTTCCGGCAGCAATCCGATGGCACGGTGGGAAAGCGCTCTGGAAAAGTTGTACCCCACCAGCCCGGTAGCGCGGAAGAAGAACGGCCCGCGCGGAGCTTTTCTGGGCCTCTGCGAAGAGGGGCTGGTCAAGGACATTCCCCCAGGCGATTACTCCAGTTCGAAAACCGACAAGGCCTATGCTGTCCGCGCCGCTGCCTTGCTGAAGGAAGCGGCACAGCACTGGTCCAAAAGCGCCTTGTGGCATGAGGTGACGGATCACGCTCCGAAGCAGGAAAACGGCCAAATCGACGTCGTCCTGGCCCTCTGGAACAACGGCCTGATCGTCGGAAAGCCAGCAGCCAAGTAGCCAAAAAGAACCAGGGTTGCGACGGCGCCTGTAGCCAATTCGGACCCATTTTTGCCCAGCCGCGTTTGTCCCCCCAGACACGCGCCATTTAGCATCCGAAGTGTGGCAGGCCTCGACACTCCGGTAATGTACGTGAAGGGCGTGGGTCCGCGCGTGGCGGCGCTGCTGGCCGCCAAAGGCATCGAGACGGCCGAAGACCTGCTCTATCACCTGCCCTTTCGCTACGAGGACCGCCAGAACCCGCGCAGCCTGGACGAGTTGAAGCCCGGCGAGACCGTTAGCGTCATCGCCGAAGTGCGTGGCTCGGCCTTGCTGCGCACGCGGCGCATGCCCATCTTTGAATTAACCGTTGGCCAAGGACTCCGGGCGCTGAAGTGCATCTGGTTCAACGGCACGTATCTGGAAGGCAAATTTCACGCCGGGCAAACCATCGCGGTCTACGGCAAGGTCGAGCCCTCACGTTCAACACAAAATCTGAAGATGATTCAGCCGCAGTGGGAGCTGCTGCCCGACTCAACCGACGACGCCGAAACGCGGTTGCTGGAAGTGGGGCGCATTACGCCAGTCTACGAGTCGCTGGGCGGCCCGTGGCTGGCCTCGCGCTGGCAGCGCAAGGTGATCTTCCACCTGCTGGAAGGCTTGCACGGCGCGGTGCCGGAATGCCTGCCCCGCGCGATTCTGGAGCGGCTCAGCTTGCCAGACCGCGAAACGGCGCTGCGCGAGGTGCATTTTCCGCCCGAAGGCTCGAGCTTTGCCCAGTTGCAAGACTCATCCACGCCAGCCCACCGCCGCCTGATCTTCGAGGAGCTTTTCTTTCTGGAACTGGGTCTGGAGCTCAAGCGCCGGAAGATGCGGAAGCGCATCGGCATCAATTTCGCCACCAACGACAAGGTGCGCGAGGCGCTGCGCGAGGTGCTGCCCTTCCATCCCACCAAGGCGCAGAAGCGGGCGCTGGGCGAGATTGTGGCCGACATGCGCCAGCCCAGCCCCATGCGGCGGCTGCTGCAAGGCGATGTAGGCTCGGGCAAAACGATTGTCGCCCTGCAGGCCATGCTGGTAGCCATCGAGAACGGCTATCAGGCGGCCTTGATGGCGCCTACCGAGATTCTGGCCACGCAGCATTTTCTGGCCATCCGCAAGCTGTTGGAAAAGTCCTCCCGCAAGCCGCGCATTGTGCTGCTTACCGGCTCGCTGGACGAAGCCCGCAAGCGCTCGACCCGCGGCGAGATCAACCGCGGCGAGGCGCAACTGGTGGTCGGCACGCACGCGCTGATCGAGGAAAAAGTCGAGTTCGACCGGCTGGGACTGGTGGTCGTCGACGAGCAGCACCGCTTCGGCGTCTTGCAGCGCTTCATGTTGACGAAAAAGCCAAATCAGGCCGAGCCGGACATGCTGGTGATGACGGCCACGCCGATTCCCCGCACCCTGGCGCTCTCGCTCTATGGCGATCTCGATGTCAGCGTTCTGGACGAGCTGCCGCCGGGCCGCACGCCCATCGTCACCCGGCGCGTTCCCGGCGAGATGTCCGAAGAGGTTTGGGCCTTTGTCTGCCAGCAGGTGGCAAAGGGCCATCAGGCTTACATCGTTTACCCGGTCATCGAAGGTAGCAAGGACGACGAGCCGGAGCTAGATTTTTCGCACGACGATGCAACTCTTGATCCGCAACCCTCGCCCAGGCAAAAGGCCGCCGGAAAGAGTAAGGCAGCGAAGCTGGATTTTTCGCACGACGATGCAGCTCTTGATCCGCAACCCTCGCCTGCGCGAAAAGCCGCCGGAAAGAGTAAAGCAGCGAAGCTGGATTCTTCGCACGGCGACGCTACTCTCAGACCCACACTTTCAGTCGCGCAGAAGTCTGTCCGCAAGGGCAAGACAGCAGCGCTGTTCCCCAAGGCCGCGCAGGAGGCCAATCCGAGCGCGAAGCTGGGGCTGAAGTCGGCCGTGGAAATGTACGAAAAGCTGCGCCTGGGACCGTTTGCCAGCCTGCGCGTGGGCCTGTTGCACGGACGGCTCGACGCCGATGAGAAGGAGATCATCATGCGCCGCTTCCAGCGTGGCGAGATCAACGTGCTGGTGGCTACGACGGTCGTCGAAGTGGGCGTGGATGTGCCCAACGCAACCGTGATGGTGGTCGAGCATGCGGAGCGCTTTGGTCTGGCGCAGTTGCACCAGTTGCGGGGCCGTGTGGGCCGCGGCGCCGCCAAAAGCTATTGTGTTCTGATTACCGGCCCGCGTGTTTCGCCGCTGGGCGAGGAGCGGCTCAACGCCATGGTCCGCACCCAAAACGGATTTGAACTGGCGGAACTGGACCTGTCGCAGCGCGGACCCGGCGAGTTTTTCGGCACCCGGCAGGCCGGGCTGCCTGATTTTCGCGTCGCCAATCTGGTGCGCGACCGGCAGTTGCTGGAAATGGCCAAGATGGAAGCCTCCCGCTTTGTTAACGTCGGCAAGGCTGGGGGCAACGAGGCCACCGAGGTTGAGAAAGCGCGCGTCTGGGCGCGGCTTAAAGATGCCTGGCAGCGCCACTATGGACTGGTTGAGGCTGGTTGACCCCGCAGAGAACCCTTTGGTAACCTAAGCTTGGTATCCTTTATCGAATGCAGAGAAGACGGGATTGTCTTAACAAAATTCCGGATAAGCCGATGTCATAAAGGGTATGGACTTTAGAGCAAAGCCAGAGTTGCTATGCCTTGATTAGATCGTGGCAGGTCGCTGCTCGTTGATGGTCGCGTCGACTTGAATGCCATGGTTTCGTGGTGCACCGACTCTGGTTTTGCTTTCGCCACTAAGGGAATGCGGGTTTTTCCAAAACAGCTTATTCAGAACCGTCTGAAGGAGCGTGCTTCATCAACGCCATTCGGCCGGCCACTTCCCTTTCAAATCAATGCCTTGAGGACTGAGTTTGCATTGATGAAGCACCTGTTGCATTGTCTTCTGGGATGGAATAGAAAAGCACAGCAGAATCGGCAGACGGATCGAAAGGACCAACGCTAAAAAATGAAACTTAAGTCACTTCTCCTTGTTCTTCTCGTGCTTTCCCTTGTGCCTATTTCCGGCTGCAAACCCAATCCGGAAACCATGCGGGCTTCGCTGATGGCAGCGGTCAAAGCCGACAATACCGGCGACGTCAAGAAGCTCATCGACAAGGGCGCCAGCCCAAATAGCCGCACTTCCTCAAGCGGCTGGAGCGCGCTCCACTACGCAGCCAGAAACGGCAACGTGGAAGAGGTCCAGGCCCTTCTCAATGCGGGTGCTGATCCGAACTACTCCGGGACCATGGAAGGACAAACAGGCTCAGTCGTTTCCGTGCAGCCCTTGGCGATTGCGCGTGCAACGATGGATTTGGTCGCCCAGATACCGGCCGCTAACATGGAGCAGACGCTGCATCAGATTGGACTGAACGACCCCGCCCTCTTGAAAAGCCTGAAAGATCCGGCTGCCAACGATCGCTACCAGAAAGTTGTCGAGATTCTGACAAAAGTGACCAAGGAACAGTAGAGATCTTCCATAAAACCGCAGGTTTTATGGCGTTCGGGCCCCCAGAGCATTTTAGGAATTTGTGTAGACCGAATCCATGCTGCTAAGTGGCTTTTTCCTCAAGAAAGAGCCATCTTCAACGCCATTGAAAAGTCTATATGTATTCCTAAAATACTCTAAAGGGGGCCTGAACGCGTTTTGCGGAACTCTCCACTTCACTTTGTGTAGAGTTTTGTATCAGGGTGCAACTTCAAAGCCTGTCTAAGCAAAATCAAAGGGAAGCCTGCTTTTCCGCATCGCCGTCGCAATCCAGTCGCGCCTAATCAATAAGCTGTTCCGCCGACGCTGTGTGTCATCCCGGCAGGAAAGGTCTGAATCTCCAGATCAATGCTGGCAATCTCCGTGCCGCAATCCTGCGGGTGGCTGCGGGTGCACTGGCAAAGCTCGGTGATGCGGAGATGGCCGTTCCGGTTCAGTTCCACTCCGGCGGCGATCATCACGCTGTAGATATCAACGCAGGCCTGGCGCTCGAACTCGAACAACATATTCACCGTGCCGGTATCGTTGGCGCCGCGGCTCAGCACCCAGCCGCCGCAGCCCAGAATGGCGCCTGTGAGGGTTTGGACCAGCCGCGATGGCTCTTCAGCGGAGATGGCCCTCATCTGCATCGCCCAAGGAAAGCCGAGTGCTTGCGCTGCGTCATGGGTTGGCACTATTAGCCTCACATCCGCCTTATCGGAACCAGACAGAGCATCTTGACGACTGTGCCGGAGTCGAACGGCGACTGACCGGCTTCGAGACAAACCTGCTTCAATCGTCTTGCGTTGAAATTCAGAGCCCTTTTCCGTTCCCGTAGCGATTCCTATACCAGAACAACTGGCATCTTCTTAAGAAAATGCCACTCGTCGGCAATCATCCTTCTATCGGTCACAGTGGGAAAACAGTTCAAAGGCGCATCCGCTCATTGCAATACAAGACGCGATAGCGTACCCGTGGCATGACACGCCAACACAAGAAAAGAGAAATGATGTAGTTTCATAATTAATGATTGTTGGTTCCGGAATTGACTTGGCAGAAATCGAGCGCATTCAGCATTCCATGGATCGCTATGGGCCGCGCTTTCTCAACCGTGTCTACACGGCTGCGGAGCAGGCTTATTGCCTGCGCAAGCACAAAGCCGCGGAGAGCTTTGCCGCGCGCTTTGCCGCCAAGGAAGCCGGAGCCAAAGCCTTGGGAACAGGCATCAGCCATGGTGTGAATTGGCTGGAGATCGAGGTCGTGCGCGAACCCAGCGGAAGGCCTACCCTTCAGTTTCATGGGCGTGCGGCCGAGTTTGCCGCCCATCTGGGCGCAGCCCGCGCCGCGCTTTCAATCACCCACACGAACACGCTCGCCATGGCCAGCGTGGTGCTTGAGGACGGGCACTGATGCCGCTAGTTCTGCTATTCTCTAGGCGTTAACTGGCTCATTTTCAACAAGGGAGTTCTGTGCCAAGCCGCAAAGAAATTCATTGGGCGCAACTGCGAGTGGGGACGCTGGTTCTGTCAGCTGCGGCCGTGCTGGTAGTGCTGATTCTACTGATGACCAGCTCGGGCGGCGGACTGTTTGCGCGCAAGCTGGTGCTCCGCTCCTACTTTGAAAACGCCTCCGGCCTCAAGAACGGCGCGCCGGTGACGCTGGAAGGCGTGACCATCGGCAATGTGATCCGCATCCGCGTGGTGCCGGAGCGCAATCCCACGCCGGTAGAAGTGACCATGCGGGTGGGCCACGAATATCTTGGCTGGCTGCATACCGATACGACCGCCTCGATTGCACAGGCGGGCGTGCTGGGCGACAGCTTCATCGATCTGGACTCAACCCGCGCGCTCGGGCCAGCTCCGATCAGCAACACAGAGCTGAAATCCGCCGGCTCTCCCACGATTCAGGACGTGATCCGCGGCAGCAAGGTCACCATCGAGTCAGTCGACACGCTGATGCATAAGGTGTCGACGCTTGTGGATACGCTCAATTCCAAGCACGGCGCGGCGGGCGAACTGATCAACGATCCCGCACTCGCCCGCAAAATCGTATCCATCGCCACCAATCTCGATACCGTCACCAAGGCCATCTCCAGTGGGCAAGGCTCGCTGGGCAAGCTGGTCAACGACGATACGCTCTACACCCGCGCCAACTCCGCCGTCGACCGGCTCGACAAGATCACCACCGCTTTGGACGAGGGCAAGGGTACGGCGGGCAAGCTGCTGAAGGACGACTCGCTTTACAACAACCTGAATGCCGCCGTGGCCAACACCAATCAACTCGTCGCCGAGATAAACTCCGGCAAGGGCGCCATGGGCAAACTGGCCAAGGACCCAGTCTTCGCGCAGAAGCTGGACGACACGGTCACCCGCCTGGACTCGATCCTGACCAGCGTGGATGAGGGCAAAGGCAGCCTGGGTCAACTGGTCCAGAATCCCTCCCTCTACAACCACGCCGACCAGACCATGGATCAGGCCCAGCAGTTGGTCAAGGGTATCCGCGAGGATCCCAAGAAGTACCTCGTCATCCGGCTGAAGATGTTTTAACTCCAACAGCCTGGATGCGTGCTTTCGCAGGCCTCAAAGTCGAAACCTGGGGCATCCGCGATTTTGATCGCCGCTCAACCGGGAAGAAAGACATTAAGGAGGTACATGCAGTGAAAATCCCAGAAAGTCTACTTGAAGTGCTTAAGAAAGATGGCATCGTCGCCATTGCAACACTGGGTCCGGATGGGCCGCACATGGTGAATACCTGGAACAGCTACGTACGGGTCTCGGAAGATGGTCGCTTGCTGATCCCAGCCGGATACTTTCACAAAACAGAGGCCAACATTGCCTTCAACAATCAGGTTCTGATGACATTAGGAAGTAGCAAAGTGCAGGGGTTACATGGTCCAGGGGCAGGCTTCCTGATCAAAGGAACTGCTACGTTTTTGAAGGAAGGGCCCGAGTACGACGCCACGAAATCCACGTTTGGCTGGGCGCGCGCCGTTTTGTCAATAACAGTCGATTCTGCGACGCAGACGATATAGTTCCAACCGGCTTTACTCCACATATTTCTCATTTTTTGAAAGCTGTGCCCCACTTATCGCGATAGAGCGATGAATGGGGCATAGCTTTACCTTTTTGGGAAGGATAGATGGATGACAGGATGAGTGTGTGGGCCACCTGCCTATGTACGAGATTATGCGGTCAAGAACCTGGAAAGACCTCCTCAAAATCTCCGTGCCCCATCCTTTTCGCGTTCTTTTGCGAAAAGGGTGGGAAACCTCGGTGCCCGCATCACAGCAACAGCGAAAAGGTTCTACTTCACCACCAGATTCACGAGCCGGCCGGGAATCACGATGACCTTGACTACGGTCTTCCCCGCGGTCTTCGATTGCACCTTGGCGTCAGCCAGCGCCGCGGCCTCAATGGTCTTGCGCTCGGCATCGGCGGCCACACGAACCACGGACGCCAGCTTGCCGTTGATCTGCACCGCAATCTCCAGTTCGTTTTCCTTGGCCAACTCGGGATCGCTTGCGGGCCAGGGAGCGCGCAGAATTGCGCTCTTCTCGCCCAGTTCCTCCCACAGTTCAGCCGACAAATACGGCGCAAACGGCGCCAGCAAGAGCACCAGCGAACGCAACAGTTCACGCACGACCGGCGCGGGAACCTCGCCTGCCGCCAATTGTGCGTCCGCAGCTTGCAGATCGTTGACCAGCTCCATGATGGCCGCGACGCAGGTGTTGAAGTGCCAGCGCCCCTCGAAGTCCAGCGTGACTTTGGCGATGGTCTGATGCAGCTTTCTGAGCAGCTTCAACGATAATCCACTGGGTGCCCCATCCATTCCGCGCTCTATGCGGAATGGGTGGGAATCCTCGCCAGCCGCTCGGGCCACCGGCGCGTACTTTGTCACCAGCCGCCAGACGCGGCCGAGGAAGCGGCTCACTCCGGCCACGCCGTCTTCCTGCCAGTCCAGATCGCGGTCCGGAGGCGCGGCAAACAGGGCGTACATGCGCGTCGCATCTGCGCCGTAGCTGGCGATCATGTCGTCGGGCGAAATCACGTTGCCCTTCGACTTGGACATCTTGGAGCCGTCCTTGATGACCATGCCCTGCGTGAAGAGCCGCCGCACCGGCTCGTCGTTCACAATCAGCCCCAGGTCGCGCATCACCTTGGTCCAGAAACGCGAGTAGATCAGGTGCAGAATGGCGTGCTCCACGCCGCCGATGTACTGGTCGATGGGGAACCAGTATTGCGCCTTCTTGGAGTCGTAGGGCGCGCTCGTGCTCTTCGCGTCCGTGTAGCGGTAGAAGTACCAACTCGAATCGACAAAGGTGTCCATCGTGTCGGTTTCGCGCTTGGCCGCGCCGCCGCACTTGGGGCAGGTGATGTTCACAAACTCCGGCACGCGGCCCAGCGGCGAGCCGCCCTTCTGCGTGATCTCAATCTGAGCGGGCAACAGCACAGGCAGTTGCTCGTCCGGCACGGGCACCAGGCCGCACTTCTCGCAGTGAATGATCGGAATCGGCGTGCCCCAGAAGCGCTGGCGACTCACGCCCCAATCCTTCAGGCGGAAGGTGACTTTCGCTTCGCCGAACTTTCCGGCAGCCGCAATCTCCTGCAGTTTCTTCTCGGCGTCGGCGCAGCTCAGGCCATCAACCAGCGGATCGGAATTGACCACCACGCCCTCGTGCGCGCAGAACGGAAGCTCCTGTGAGACGCTGGGGTCGGCCGGCTTGATGACCTGCACGATCGGCAGACCGTATTTTGTCGCAAAATCGAAGTCGCGCTCGTCGTGCGCCGGAACGCTCATGATGGCGCCGGTGCCATAGTCGGCCAGGATGTAGTTGGCCACCCAAATCGGCACGCGCTGGCCGTTGTAGGGGTTGATGGCGAAGTGGCCGGTCGGAATGCCGTGCTTCTCGATTGCGCCCAGGTCGCCCGCCTCGCGCGCCTTCTTCTGCTGGTCGAGCAACTCATCGACCTTTGCCTTGAGCGCGGGATCGGCGGCGGTGAACTGCGCCACCAGCGCATGCTGCGGCGCCAGTTGCACGCTGGTCGCGCCGAAGATCGTGTCCACGCGCGTGGTGAAAACGCGAATGCGCGTCTTTTCTAGTCCCTGTTCCCTAGTCCCTAGTCCCTGTTCTTGTTCTTGTTCTTCCAGGAAAAAGTCGACCTCGGTGCCTTCGCTGCGGCCGATCCAGTTGCGCTGCATGGTGCGAACTTTTTCCGGCCAGCCGTCGAGCTTGCTCAGGTCGTCGAGCAACTCCTGCGCGTAAGCCGTGATGCGGAAGAACCACTGTGTCAGGTCGCGCTGCTCGACCGGCGTGGTTTCGTGCCGCCAGCAGCAGCCGTCGACCACCTGCTCGTTGGCGAGCACCGTGGCGCACTCAGGGCACCAGTTCACCTTGCTCTTCTTGCGGTAAGCCAGCCCTTTTTCGTACATGCGCAGGAAGAACCACTGGTTCCAGCGGTAGTACTCCGGCAGACAAGTCGTGACCTCGGTCGCCCAGTCGTAGCCCAGGCCAAGCCGCTGCATCTGCAGCTTCATGGCCGCGATGTTCGAGAGCGTCCACTCGCGCGGCGGGGTATTGTGCTTGAGCGCGGCGTTCTCCGCCGGCAGCCCGAAAGAGTCCCAGCCCATCGGATGCAGCACGTTGTAGCCGTGCATCCACATATAGCGCGCCAGCGCGTCGCCAATCGAGTAGTTGCGCACGTGTCCCATGTGCAACTGGCCGCTCGGGTAGGGCAACATCTCCAGCACGTAGTACTTGGGCTTGCCGCAAGACGCGGGTTCGGCCGCATACAAAGTGGGATCAGCCGCCCACCGCTGCTGCCATTTGGGTTCAATCGCCGCCGGGTCGTAACGCAGTTCGTTCTCTTCAGCCATATCTCTTTTAGTGTAAACGGACAGGCAGAGCTGGTATCCGGCAAACGAGACTCACTGGAAGCCGGGCTGGGCGGCTGCTTCCAGTGTTACTTCCTCGGGCGCGACTCCGGCGGCACGAGTCCATTCACGCGATAGTAGACAACGAGTTGCCCGTAATGCTCCCCGGAGTGCTCAATAAACTCCCAGGCACCATCCGAGAAGCGCTCCTGCATATTCGGAAACGGATTGACGTACAGGTCGCTGATTCCGCTGTCGCCTTTGCTCTTGATCAGCGTCGCGCCATCCGCAAAAGACTTCTTTACATACTCGATCACGACCGCTTTGGTCTTGTAGTCAGCTCGCGTCGGCTCCCCAGAGGGCGGCTTCACGCCGTTCACCGCGTTGATGAAGTAGTAGTTGGCGCCGGCGGCGTGCAAGAGCTGTTCGGCGAAAGAACGCTGGGCAGGGTTCGGCTTGAAGTCGTATTTGTCCTCGGGGAAGTCCTCGGCCATCGCAATCAGCTTATGCCCGATGTAGTTCCAGTAATTAAGCAGGCTTTGGGACGGGCTCGATGGGGGCTTGGGAGCTACATCCTTTTTGGGCGTGTCCTGGGCATTCGCCATCGGGATCAACAGCGCAGCCATTAGGACGAAGAACAGCGTTTTGCAAAAGGTCCTCATGCGATGATCTCCTTTGAAGCAACTCCATGAGCTAAGACAATAGCGCATCTCAGGAAGGCATAGCTACCGGATTTTTGTGCCCGGGCCTGCTTCCATCCAGGGGCATCACGCGCGATTGGCCCAGCAAATCTAGGCGGATTCCACCAGCCCCTTCAGCACCTTCACATTCCGCTCCTCGTCGCCGGGCTGGGCCACCGGAGTTTCGGCAATAAAGGCGCAATGGGCAAAACGCTTGTCGTTGAGCAGCCGCCGGAAAGGCTCCAGCCCCATCGTTCCCTGCCCGATCTGCTCGTGGCGGTCGAGCTTGGAACCGCGTTCGGCCTTGGCGTCATTCATGTGCCAGACGCGCACCGCGTCGAGGCTCACGGTCGCGGCGGCCTGTTTGATGGTCTCCTCGTAGCCCTTGGGAGTGACCAAATCGTAACCGGCCACATAGGTGTGGCAGGTGTCCAGGCAGACGCCCATCGGCGCGGTCGGCTTCAGCCGCTCCACCAGCTCGGCCACCTGCTCAAAGCTGCCGCCCAGCGAAAACTCCGACCCCGCCGTGTTTTCAATCAGGATGTGAAAATCGGCCTCCTGCCACGCGAGGCCGTCAATAGCCCGCGTGATGGATTCGGCTGCCAGCTTTAGGCCTTCGTCGCGCGTCAGCCCCTTCCACGAGCCAGGATGCAAGACCAGATATTCAGCGCCCAGCGCCAACGCACGCTCGATCTCGCCGCGAAAGGCCGTGATGCTCTTCTGGCGCACCTCTTCGGTTTGGCTGCACACATTCACCAGGTAGCTGGTATGAACGACCAGCGGCCCAATATCCAGCGCGGCACGCAGTTCTTTCGTGCGCGTGGCCTGCTTGGGGTCCACCCGGGTCGCGCGCCACATGCGCGGGCTCGACGAAAAAATCTGTAAGGTGTTGGCGCCGATCTCCCGCGCCTGCGCGATGGAATTTGAAATTCCTCCCGTCGTCCCCAGATGGATGCCAATGCGTTTTGTCATGCAAACAGTTTAATTGGCCCATAAGCGCGGCGGTCACCAAATACCAACCACAGCCTGCAATAATCTTTCAGTATGCAAACCGTACTCACAGCGGAGCGGCTTTGGGATGGAACCCGGCTGCTCGACTCGCCTGTCGTCCTGATTGAAGACGGCCGGATCGCCGCCATTTCCTCGCGTTCGGCGAAGGAGTTGCCCGGCGAGGCCCGTCCTCTCGACTTTCCCGGCGCAACCCTCGCGCCTGCCTTCTTCGACGTGCACATTCACGGGGGCAAGGGCCACGACATCATGGAAGCCACGCCCGAGGCGCTGGCAGCCATGGGCAGTTTTCTGGCTTCGCGCGGCGTGGGCAGCTTTCTGCCGACCACGGTCACAGCGCCGCTGGATGCAACTCTGCGCTCGCTCTCGGGGCTGGCAAAGCTGATTGCGCAGCCGCCGGTTGCGGGACAGGCGCGGCCCCTCGGCATTCATCTGGAAGGCCCATTTCTTTCGCCCGTGAAGCGCGGCGTCCATCCGCCGGAATTTCTGCTCGCGCCCGACATTGCCACCTTCGACCGGCTCTTCGAGGCCGCCGAGGGCCATGTCCGGCTGATGACGCTGGCTCCCGAACTGCCCGGCGCACCGGAGCTGGCCGCCCACGCCACCGCGCGCGGCGTCCGCATCTCCCTGGGCCACTCCAACGCCACCGCCGCCGAAACCCGCGCCGGCATCCAGGCCGGAGCCGTCAGCGCCACGCATACCTTCAACGCCATGCGGGCGCTGAACCATCGCGAACCGGGCATTCTGGGCACGGTGCTCACTTGCGACGCGCTATTTGCCGAGATGATCTGCGACGGCGTCCACGTTGCGCCTGAAATCGTAAAGCTGTGGTGGAAAGCCAAGGGGCCGGAGCGCGCCATTCTGATGACCGACGCCCTGAGCGCCGCGGGCATGCCCGACGGCACGTACCTGCTGGGCGGATTTGAGGTTCAGGTCTGCGGCAACCGCGCCATGGCCGGCGACGTCCTGGCCGGCAGCGTGCTTACGCTCGACCGCGCGCTGACGAATTTCATGCAGTTCACCGGCGCGCCGCTCGAACAGGCTTTGCGCCTGGCAACCGTCAATCCGGCAGCCATGACCGGCCTGAGCGATCAGATCGGTTCGCTCGCCGTTGGCCGCACGGCCAGCCTTGTGGCCGTAGATGCAAAGGGAAAACTGGTCGGGTCCGTCATCAACGGCCAGCCAGTCAGATGATTCCGATTGCTCAGGGTGCCCCACCTTCGCCAATTCGCGCTTTCTGCGAATTGGTTAAGATGGGATATCTACAGCTACAGCTTTTATCGATAGTTTTTCCTTACGATAGCCTTTATCTACAGTTTTTCGACCATTTTCAGCCTTTTACAATTGGTTCCTCCGCCAGCCTTTGCGCCCGCCACACAGCGCCGTCGAGCGAAACCACGCCTTCCCGCGCCACCCGCATCTCCGGCGCGGCGGCATGAAGACCGGCCAGGAATCCCTCGCGCACCAGCGCCATCTTCTCAATCACGCCGCCGGTCCAGGCCACCGGAACTTCGCCCACAATCGCGTGCTTGCGGCGCAGCTTTTCGCGCACCAGCAGCACAAACCGCACCAGATCGCCCGCTGCCTGCCGAAGAACCTCCACCGCCACCGGGTCTCCGGCCTGAGCCAATTTGCTGACGGCTGGCGCCAGAGCGGAAAAGTCCGGCCCCGGCGTGCTATTGCCTAGGTTGACCAGCTCATCCAGGCTGGCCGTTCCCCAAATCTCGCCCACTTTTTCGAGAATTTGCGTCGACTCCTCGCGGTCATGCGCCTCCAGCGCCTGCCGTATGCTGTGCAGACCAATCCAGTAGCCGGAGCCCCGGTCGCCCAGCTTTGAACTCCAGCCGCCCGCGCACTCCCGGCTGCCGTCGGCCGCGCGGCCAATGGTGTTCGAGCCGGTACCGGCAATCTGTAGGATTCCCGGCCCTCCGCGGAAGGCCGCGTCCAGAGCGATCACCTCGTCGCCGACGACCTCCGGGCGCTCGATGCCAAAATCCTTGAAAACCTCCAGAATCCACTCCTTGACGCCGGGCATCGTGGCGCTGGCCACGCCCGCCGAGGCCGCTTGCACGCCGGTCACACCAGCCTGGGCATAGACCTCCTTGAGCAGCGCGCGCAGATTCGCCTCGGCCACTTCCGCGCCCACCCGCAACCGCTTGATCGAACCGCTCTCCGCATGGGCCAGAACCCGTTCCCCCGCCACAATGGAGGCGCGTGTCCGGGTTCCTCCGCCATCTATGCCTAAGACCATATTCATCGTTTGCTTGCCTCTTCATTTGCCTGCATCTCTAGCTTATTCCACGCGGCAAGGGGACCAACAGAAGCGGACCCGCAACAACGGATCAGGGTACCGATTCTCGAATCGTTTTTTGATTCAAAGGTGAAAATCCGCAAATCTCGCCAGGACACAGGCAAATTTCCAGCACTTGTGATATATGTCTACCCATGGCACGCCGCAACTTCCTTCTCGCCGCTCTCATATTTCTTTTCGCCCTAACCCTCAGCCCCGCGCAGACCCCAGCGCCTACGCCCCCGATGGGCTGGAATAGTTGGGATGCCTACGGGTTGACCATCGACGAGTCCGATTTCCGAGCCAACGTAAAAGTTTTGACGGGAATGGAGCAGTTCGGCTGGCAATACGCGGTGATCGACGAGGGCTGGTATATGCAGAACCCCTTCGCCGACAAGGTGGAAACGCGCAAATATCTCTGGGACGCAAACGGAATTTTGATCCCGGTCGAGCGCCGCTTCCCTTCCTCGGCGGACGGAGCAGGCTTCAAGCCGCTGGCCGACTGGGTGCACAAGCAGGGCCTCAAGTTCGGCATTCATATTGTGCGCGGAATTCCGCGCCAGGTGGTGAAGGACAATCTGCCTATTGCCGGATCGAACTTCCACGCGGCTGACGCGGCCGACACCAGCGACACCTGCCCATGGGATGACGGCAATTACGGCATCAAGGACAATGCGGCGGGGCAGGCCTATTACGACTCCATGCTGAAGCTCTACGCCGGCTGGGGACTGGACTACATCAAGGTGGACTGCATCAGCGACCACCCCTACCGGCCCACTGAAATTCGCCAGATTGCCGCGGCGATCAAAAAAACTGGCCGACCCATCGTGCTGAGCCTTTCGCCGGGACCGACCCAACTGGAACATGCAGTCGAGGTCGGCGAATACGCGCAGATGTGGCGCATCGCCGACGATCACTGGGACGGCTGGACCATGCCTCACAAGCCCGCTGACGGCGAGTTCCCTTTCGGCGTGCGCGATGAGTTCGACCGGCTGGCCAAGTGGTTTCCGTATGTAAAGCCGGGCAACTGGCCCGACGCCGATATGCTGCCGGAGGGCACTCTCGCGCCGCATCCCGGATGGGGCGACCCGCGCCAGTCGCGGCTGACGCACGACGAGCAACAGACGGAGTTCACGCTCTGGGCCATTGCGCGTTCACCGCTGATTATGGGTGCCAACCTGACCCGGCTCGATGGCTTTACCCGGTCGCTGATGACCAATCAAACGCTGCTTTTCATGAATCAGAATGTAACCTACAGCCACCCGGTCGATGTCGCCAGTTTGCTGGCAGGATTCGCGAACGCGCGAGTTTGGCGAGCCACGATCAACGCTCCGGGCGCGGGAAATTACGCGGAGTTCTTTGGCTTTTTCAACCTCGACGACAAGCCCGTGACGCTGCGCGCCACCTGGAAGCAGTTGGGACTGGAAGGCAAAAAGCATCTGGCTCAAAACGTGTGGACCGAGGACGGCTTCAAGGAATCGAAAGAGGTCAACGTGACCCTGCCTGCTCACGGCAGTACGGTCTACGAACTCCGCTAGAAAATCTGGCCTTCGGCGCTGGCAAAATAATCAGTAGCTAACATGCCGTTGATAACTCGCTCGATGAATCTCACTAACCTGAATGGTAATGCTACATTTCTGTTCAGCAAGAGATTTGGGAAATGCTTCGATGAGAATCTCTGATGCCATTTGGGCCAGTTCGCGTTTCATGTCATCACTTCGGCCCTCCAGTATTTGAATAGTCAGTGTAATAAAGGATTGATTTTGCTCACCATTGCCGATCACGAAGTCTTCATGTTTTAGAACTCTACTTTTAATGTCCTCAGCCACAAATTGGCCTGTCGAGATCAACTTCTCGTGAACTTTCAATATGATCTGAGGCCAGTTCGGAATGTCTGCAATGTTTGCAGAATATTCAAAAACGCAGTGGGGCATTTCTCAATCCTCATGTTGTAATGCCTAAAACCGAAAGCCCCAAGTCTCGCGATTGAGACCTGGGGCTTTCGGCTGGATGCTAAGTTCTACTGCAACAGCGTCGGCTCGTCGTCCTTCAGTTCCTCCGGCGGAATGATGACCGCCGCGGCAACCTTGTCGTCGGGCTCCAGATTCAGCAGCTTCACGCCCTGCGTGGACCGGCCGGCTGCCCGAATGCTGTTGGTGTCGATGCGGATCATCTTGCCGAACTGACTGATCACCATCAACTCGGAGGTTTCATCCACCAGCAGAATCGCCGCGGATTTGCCCACCTTGCCGGTAGCCTTCAGGTTCGTGACCCCTTGAGCGGCGCGCGCGGTCAGGCGGTACTCGTCGATATCCGTGCGCTTGCCGAAGCCGTTCTCGGTAATCGTCAGGATGAGGAACTTCTTGACGCCCAGGCGTTCGTCCAGGTGCTTCAATTCCTTCTGCGCTTTATCGACGGCCTTCTCCGCATCCTTTTCCGCGGCTTTCAGCGTCTCGTCGTCCGCGGGGCCGTTGCGTCTGGCCTCGCGCGCCTTCTGCAGCGCATCCTTGGCGTCGGAATACGCAGCGCGCAGAGCGACCAGCTTCTCGGTCATGCCGAGCGCCGCTGCGCACTCGTCACGATTCAGCTCACGCGTTTCATCCGAACTGGTCACCGCCTCGCCAATGACATAGTCATTCTTCTTGAGCGAAATGCCCTTGTTGCCGGCGGCGTTGCGTCCCATGGGACGAAGGCCGATTCCGCTGCGCTCCGGGTCGTACTGCTCGTCGAAGCGAATGGCCATGCCATCGCGGGTGCCCAGGAAGATGGTCTGCTTGCCGTCGGTCAGGTCGGCGGCGATCAGGTCGTCGTCCTCAGCGATGGCAATAGCGATAATGCCCCGCGACATTACGTTGCTGAAATCCTTCAGCGGCGTCTTCTTCACAATGCCCTTGCGCGTGGAGAAGATGATGAACTTGCCTTCTTCTTCCAGGTCGCGGACCGGCAGGATGGTGCGGACATTTTCGCCCGGCTGCAGGTTCAGCAAGCTCTGCATCGACTTGCCCTTGCCCGCTGCGCCTACATCGGGAATTTCGTACACCTTCAGCCAATACACGCGGCCGGTGTTGGTAAAGCAGAGCAGATAGGCGTGCGTCGAGTTCACGATCAACTGCGAGACAAAATCCTCGTCGCGCGTCTTCATGCCCGTGCGCCCGGTGCCGCCGCGCCGCTGCTGGCGATAAATGGAAATCGGCGTCCGCTTCAGATAGCCCTGATGACTGACCGTTACGGCGACCTGCTCATCGGCGATCAGGTCTTCCATCTGCAACTCGGCGCTTTCGTCGATGATCTGCGTGCGCCGCGCGTCGCCATACTTGTCGCGAATCTCTTCGAGTTCCTTCACGATTACTTCGTGCAGCCTGACTTCGCTCGCCAGGATCTCCTCATACTCGGCAATGCGGTCGCGCACAAGCTTCAACTCGTTCAGCAGTTCGTCAACAGACAGTTGCGTCAAGCGATAAAGTTGCAGTTCGAGAATCGCGTCGACCTGCCGGAGCGTCAGGCCCTTTTCCTCGCGCGGAAGCCGCTCGCGGTCCAGGTTGATGACAATCTCCGCGCCCTTGCCCCAGGCATACAAGCTCTGGCGCGCATCGGCGCGCGAACTCGACGCGCGGATGATGCGGATGACCGTGTCGAGATTGTCGAGCGCGATCTTGAGGCCTTCCAAAATGTGCTCGCGCTCGCGCGCCTTGCGCAACAGGAAGACTGTGCGCCGCTGCACCACGTCGACGCGATGATTGATGAAGACGCGAATGGCCTGATCGAGGCTCAACTCCCTCGGCTGCCCGTTCAGCACCGCCAGGAAAATCATGGAGAAGCCACCCTGCATCTCCGTGTGCTTGTAGAGCTGGTTGAGCACAATCTCGGGCTGTGCGCCGCGCTTCAGTTCGATGACGATGCGCATGCCGTCGCGGTCGCTCTCGTCGCGCACATCGCTGATCTCGTCGATGATCTTGTTGTTCACCAGCTCGGCGATGCGCTGGATCAGCACGGACTTATTCACCTGATAGGGAATCTCTGTGACGATGATCGCCTGTTTTTCCTTGGTGATGTTTTCCGTGCCCACCTTGGCGCGCATCATGAAGCGGCCGCGCCCGGTCTTGTAAGCCTGGACAATGCCGCTCTTGCCGTAAATGAAGCCGCCCGTCGGAAAGTCCGGCCCCTTGACGTACTTCAGCACCTCTTCCAGCCCGGCGTTGGGGTCCTTCACCAGCGCGATCGTGGCATCGATGACTTCGGTCAGATTGTGCGGCGGGATGTTGGTCGCCATACCCACGGCGATGCCGCTCGAACCGTTGACAATCAGGTTGGGAATGCGCGTGGGCAGCACCGAAGGCTCGAGTGTGGTCTCGTCGTAGTTCGGCTGCATGTCCACAGTATCCATCTCGATGTCGGCCAGCAATTCACCGGCAATGCGCAGCAAGCGGCATTCGGTGTACCGCATGGCCGCCGGAGGATCGCCGTCCACCGAGCCAAAGTTGCCTTGGCCGTCCACCATCGGATAGCGCATCGAAAACGGCTGCGCCATACGCACGAGGGTGAAATAGATGGACGAGTCGCCGTGGGGATGGTAAACGCCCATGCACTGGCCCACAACCTTGGCGCACTTGGTATAGCGCTTGTTGTGTTCCAGGCCCATCTCGCTCATGGTGTAAAGCACGCGCCGGTGCACCGGCTTCAACCCGTCGCGGGCATCCGGCAACGCGCGCCCGATGATAACGCTCATCGAGTAGTCGAGATAGGAGTGGCGCATCTCCTCCTCGATGTTGATGGGGATGATTCTGGCACCGCTCATCTGCGGGGCGCCACCGTCGGGGGGAAGCAGGGGATTCTGATTATCTGGCATAGAGGTCTTTTCAAGCCCGCCGAAAGGCGGCAGAACGTGTCGGAATAAAGCGGGGCCGACCTGACGCGGGCAATGGTTCCATTTTACGCGTTCTAAGCCCTTTTAGGCAAGGTAGAAATGCTGAAATAAGTCCTTATTATGCTTGATTTTATAGCTTTTTTGTGCGCCCCTTTGGGAGGCTTCCGGCTCATGCGGCACGGCGCGTTCCGGATCTCGATTTGGCCGCGGCTTCGGCATTCTTCTTCGCTTTCTTTTTGCCTTCGTACGCTTCTTCGCCCAATCCAGCCAGAATCACCGGCGGATGATCGGGAAATTCGACGATCAACGACAGCTTTCCGCCTGCTTCTAAAGCAGCCCCGGCAAGCTCAACACACAGAAGGCCGCCTGCAGCAGCACGATGGTCCCAGCCGCGCCCACGGCCAGTCTTCCTCTCGGCCCCTCATAGGCATCCGCGAAGACCCCGCCGACGAACGTGAGCAGGAACGGCGACACCCAGAGCCACGGCACGCCGTCAGCACCCGTTTTGACCAGCAGCATCAAGAACAAAGCGCAAAGCAGCGGCGTGGTATTACCGAAGTAGCGCGAGCGGCGCTGCGCAAGGTAGAACGTCAAAGCGCCAACTGCGGCCACAGTAATTCCGGCGTTGCCCAGCGCCGAGAAGAACCGCAGTGCCGGTTCAAGCGAAACCCGCGGCAAGCCCTGCGCTGAACGGAAAAGGTCGCTGAAAGCCACCGGAGAGAAGCCGTAGCAGGCGAAGACAAGCACTAGCGCCCCGACCGCCGCCGCCAGCACCACCGGCAGCACCTGCCTTCTGCGCCCCTCAGCCACCCAAAGCATAAAGGCCAGCCCCAGCAGCGCCACCACCGGCAGCGCGGCGATCTCCGAGGTCGCCGCCAGACCAAAGGCCACCGTCAGCAGCACAATGCGCGGACGCCACCTGGCGACCGGCCCCTGCATGGCATGGGCCACGCCAATGCAGGTGTACACGCCGCCATAGACTCCCAGCGCCGCCAGCACTTCCGGGTTGGGCTCGGCGCAGCACTTCAGCACCATCGGGGAGAAGCAGTAGAGCGCCAGCGCCGTGTAGCCGCCCAGGTTGCCGTAGAGCCGACGCGCCACCCACCACAGGCCGCCGCCCAGCAGGCACCCGGCCGCCAAGAACGGTAACCGCAGCAACAAAAGAATGTACAGTTTCCAGCCACGCAGTTCCTCACTGCCCGAAATCGAGATTACGTCCTCGGTCCCGGTCTGCACCGTCCTGGCCTGCGGCTGGCGGGAAGCTCCTAGCCCCCGCCCAACCAGCGAATGCAACATCAGCGGCAAACCCGCCAGCCGGTAAGCCAGGATGCCATCGTGGAGGCTGCCGCAACCGCTCAAGCCGCCAGACTGCTGCGAGGAGCGCTCCCACGTCGCGCGCCCGCAGCGCGCATATTGCTCATCCCGGTTCGTCGGCGGCTGGTGACAGATAAGCCACAGCCCCTGCGCCAGAAACAGCGCCAGCAGCACGGCGGCAATGCGCTGCGGCAAACTGAAACGAAAGCGGCGAAGGCGGGAAAACTGGCAGATCATCATGTTCCGGGACAACCCTACCAGTCTAAACGCCCGCGCCCGTGCGCTTTCCACCGCATTCGCATTGCAAGCATTTCCGCATGCACTCTCCGTTGGAAGCAATGCGTCGGTTTCCGATCCTGTCTCCAGACACAAGAAAGCCGCCCCGAAGAGCGGCTCTCCTAGCAAAAGTTGCTGTTTAGTTGAAGATGGCGCCCACGGACACGTTGGAGGAGTTGGTGCATGTGTAGGTGCCGGTGTTGACATTGAGGGTGCAACCTCCTCCTACCACAACCGTGCAGGAGTTTGGCCCAGCCGCAGAGATGGTCCCTACAGCCGTGCAGTCCGAGGACCATCCACCGAAATTTACGCCTGTTTCTGCTGGAGCAGTCAAGGTCACGACTGTGCCGTTGGGATACGTCGCTTCGCACACAGAGCCGCCTGCCGTAGCTTGCTCAGTTGATCCACCGCAATGGATTACACCCGACGTGCCCGTGGCGGAAGGAGCGGTAATCAGCCAGTTGGTTGTATTCACGCCTGTGTTAAAGACAGTGAGCGTCGACAAGAGCGAGTTCCCTATCGTAAGCGCGTTGCACGTGCCCGGGTTGAGCAGATCGTTATAGTCCGTGGTCGTCGTGGTCGTGCCGTTGGCTAGGGTAGTCGTGGTGGTGCCGTATGTCGGCGCCGCGTACGGGCAATTGAATGTCGAGATTGCGCTGTAAACAAGAGTACTATCCGGATTCGCAGCTACAGCATAGATATCGGCATTTCCAGAGGCATCGGCCGTTGCGAGTCCACCGTTGGCTCCCGTAGTTCCCGCTGAGTTGATCGGGAAGTCAAAGGGCGCTGTGGAAACCCAGGTAACCGGGACAGTGGTACAAGTGCCCGCAGTATAAGCAGCAGTGGTGCAGCCTGCAAAGCCTACGTGAGTAAAACCGTTGGTGATTTCCAACGTGGTGGGAGCGGTCGAGAAGGTACCGTACGCCAGGAACTGCGCGGTACCTTCCAGGTTCAGATCGGTAACTGAACTTGGCAAAACGGTAATCGACAGCAGAGGCTCCGCTGCGGCCGTCGATGTCACCGAAACCGACGCTGTGGCTGTTACGACGCTGGCATCGGTATTCGTCCATTTGGCCGTGATGTCGGTTGTGCCCGCACTCACTCCAGAAGCCTGGCCGGGTATCGAGGCGCCATAAGATTCAACCGTAGCAATGGATGGAACGCTCGAACTCCACGTAAGCTGCGGCGAATCTGTCACATCCTCCTGAAGGCCTGTCGTTCCATTGGTGCCCAGTGCAACAAACTGGCCGGGTTGACCGGTTGCAGAGAGCGCCAGCGAACTCGGAATGATGGTAAGCGCTGTCATTTGCTCTGCTACTCCGTTTACCACCGTGATGGTGGCAACGCCTGTCACCACGCTGCCGTCCGTGTTCGACGCAATGGCCGTAATGGCAGCCGTACCCTGGCCAACTGCAGTTACAAGCCCGGGCGTTGTTGGGCAGAGAGTCGGAATGGTAGAGGTAACTGTTGCGTTGCAAACCGTGGCCACCGCAGTATTACTGGATATCCAGGTAACCGGATAGGTGGTGCTGCCGGTGAGATTCTGCGTGACAGGAGTGCTGCTGAAGGTTCCGATCGCGGTCAGCTGACTGCTCTGGCCCGGATACGATATCGACTGCGAAGAGGGCAAAATCGAAACGGAAAGCAGAGGCTCCGATGCCACGCCGCTCACGGTCAAGGTGGCCGTCGCCATTACTACGCTGGCAGGGGTGGTTGAGGTAGAGGCATTGTTGTACTGAGCCGTGATGGTGGTTGTGCCCTGGCCCACCGGCGTGACAAGCCCGGTGGCGGCGCCAATCGTGGCAACCGCCGTGTTGCTGGAAGTCCAAGCGGCTGAGTTTGTCTCATTCACCTGCAGGCCAGTGCTGCCAATCGTGCCGATCGCGACAAACGACGTGGTTGGACTCGTCGGAGTAGTCAAGGGCATTGTGATTGTCTGCGAACCGGGGATGATCGCCAGCGAAGTAACCTGCGACGACGCAGATGCCGTCACAGTCAGCGTTCCGGTTCCAATCACCATCGTGCCATCGGGATTCGAGGCGATGGCCGTGATCGCCGTTGTGCCGTTCCCAACAGCCGTGGCGATTCCAGTGGTTGCATTGATCGATGCCACCGAGGGAACACTGGAACTCCACACAGCCGCCTTGATCGTTGAGGAGCCGATGGTTGCCGACTGATTGGTCAGGTTCACCGTCGAGTTGGATGATGTGGTGCCAATGGCAATGAGATCGGCAAGCTGACCGGCTGCCGTGAGCGTCTGCGTGGCCGGAACAATGGCCAGCGACGACAACGGCTCAGCTGTCGTCGTGCCACCTGTGCCGGTAGTTGCCGTCACCGTCAAGGTCGCGGAGCCCGTCACAAGGCTTCCATCAGGGTTCGCCGCGCTTGCGGTAATCACCGTCGTACCTGCGGCCGCCGCCGTGTATAAACCGCTCGTGGAGATTGTGGCAACGGAGGTGTTGCTGGAAGTCCAGGTGACCGTACTGCTCAGGTCACGGGTTCCCGGAGTGGAAGAGGTCGCCGAATAAGTCCCGAGCGCGATCAGATTGCCTGTTTGCCCAACCGCGACCGATTGCGAACTCGGAGTAATCGCGATCGACATCAAAGACTCAGTAGATGAGCCTGTCACCGTAAAGGTCGCATTCGCCGTCACCGCCGTGCCGTCGGGATTGGTCCAGATAGCCGTGACCGACGTGGTTCCCGCGCTGACCGCAGTGGCAAGCCCGGTCTTGGCGCCAATCGTGGCAATTGCCGAGTTGGTGACGCTCCAGGCGACCTGGCTGGTCAGATCCACCGACAGTCCGGCGCCGGTTGTGCCAATCGCAATAAACTGCGCGGTCTGGCCAATCGGACCGACCGTATTGCTGCTCGGAGTGATGGTCAACGCTTTTACCGGCTCAGTGGTCGTCGTTGTCGATTGGGCAACGTTGACAGTCGCGCTGCCGGAAATCAAGCCGTTGAATCCTGGCGCACTGGCGGTTACCGGGATATTTGTGCACGTATTGCTGCCCGAGGTAATGAGCCCTGTCGCGCTGACCGTGACACAATCGGGCGTGGAACTCTTCCAGGTGACCTGATCGGTAATGTCCTTGGTCTCTGCCGGATGATTGGGATGAGTATACGATCCGGTGGCCGTCAACTGCGTAGTCAGGCCTGCTCCCGTAAAGTTCATCGTGCTGGGACTGACAGTGATAGAGGTCAGCGACGGCGAGTTGCTGCAACTGGTAAGCGGCAACACAAGGCCTGCGAGCAAGAGCGCTCCGAAGCAGAAGCGATTGAACATTTGGGTCTCCTGGCTTTTCGAACAGCTTCAGCTCCGCCATTGCACGGCGAAGTCGGATATTTTCTTTCACGCTCGACTATACACCATCAAAAGGTGTGATCGCCGGACCCGCAAAAGACGCCTCTCTTCATGCGGAATCAAGACAGTCAACAAGCGAACTATCGGCGACTCAAGCACTTCGCGCACACCAGGCTTCCCGTGTCCGCCCGAGACGCAGCGCAGCCTGCCGCATTTTGCCCCTTCGACCGGGAGCGTCTACACTTCTCGTTAGTATGGCAATTGCAGGCGACATCACTCCGGAGCGGCTGGTAAGCGCAGCACGCGCCGACGAAGAGCAGGGCTTCGAGCTGAAGCTGCGCCCTCGCTGGCTCGGCGAGTTCATCGGCCAGTCCAAAGCAAAAGAGCAACTGTCCATCGCCCTTGAGGCCGCCAAAGCCCGCGGCGAGGCGCTGGACCATGTGCTTCTTTCCGGACCGCCGGGGCTGGGCAAAACCACCCTGGCCACCATCATCGCCAATGAACTCGATGTCGGCTTCCAGCAAACCTCCGGCCCGGCACTCCAGATCGCGGGCGATCTGACCGCCATCCTCACCAACATGCGTGAGCGCCAGGTGCTTTTCCTGGACGAAATTCACCGCATGCAGCCAGTGCTCGAAGAAAAGCTCTACACCGCTCTGGAGGACTACAAGCTCGACATCATCATCGGCCAAGGCCCTGCGGCGCGGACTCATGTGATGGAGATTCGCCCGTTCACCTTCATCGGCGCCACCACCCGGCCCGGCCTGCTCTCTTCGCCCCTGCGCGCACGCTTCGGCATTCTGCTGCGCCTGGAGTTTTATAACGAGGAAGAGTTGCGCGTGATCGTCAAGCGCTCTGCCGAGGTCATGCAGATCCCCATCGACGAGGACGGCGCTTCCGAAATCGCCTTGCGCTCCCGCGGCACACCGCGCATCGCCAACCGCCTGCTGCGCCGCGTGCGCGACTACGCCCAGGTGCGCGGAAACGGCGAGATCGACCGCGCCACGGCCAATGCAGCCCTGACCATGCTGGAAGTGGACGCCCACGGCTTCGACGAGATCGACCGCCGTCTGATGCTGACCATCATGCAGAAGTACGACGGCGGGCCGGTCGGGTTGGGCACTCTGGCCGCCACACTGGCCGAGGAAGAAGACGCCCTCGAAGAAGTCTACGAGCCGTTTCTCATCCAGATTGGCTTCCTCGACCGCACCCCGCGCGGCCGCGTGGCCACGCGCCTGGCCTATGAGCACTTTGGCCTGACCATGCCGGGCAAGCAGGCGCCGCTGTTCTAGGAAGACAGCGGAGCTAACCTCTGACAATATAATTTTGTACTTTGAGTTCGTTGTTTCCCAGGTCCCAAAATCGGGACCTGGGGCACCCAGTTCTGATACATCTTCAAGCGGTCAAAGACCTAGCGGAGCTAGAGCAAACTCCGCTGACTCCCTCTACAGCTTCAGACCTTTCAAATACTCCCGGAACTGCGGCCCAAGATCGCTACGACTGAGCGCAAACTCCACGGTGGCTTCCAACATGCCCATCTTGTCGCCGGCGTCGAAGCGCTTGCCCTCAAAGGTGTAGCCAAAGACCTTTTCCTCTTTAAGCAGCGCCATGAGGCCGTCAGTGAGCTGAATCTCGCCGCCCGCGCCGGGCGTGGTCTGCTCCAGCATCTCGAAGATGCGCGGCGTAAGCACATAGCGGCCGATGATGGCCTGTTTCGAAGGCGCTTCTTCAAACTTCGGCTTCTCCACCATGCCGGTGCAGTTGTAAATCCGCCAGTTGTCCGGGTCCTGCGAGCCGGACAGCACGCCGTAGGAGCTGATCTCCGGCCCCTCGACGGTCTGGGTTGCCAGCACCGAGCCGCCCTTCTCGTCAAAAACGCCCAGCATCTGTTTCAGGCACGGCACCTGGGCGGCGATCACGTCGTCCGGCAGAATAACGGCAAAGGGCTCATCGCCCACCAGTTCCTTGGCGCACAACACGGCATGGCCCAGCCCCAGCGGCTCTCTCTGGCGTACATAACTGATGCGAGCCAGCGAAGAGACGCCGCGCGAAACCGCCAGCAGTTCATGCTTGCCCTTCCGCTCCAGCGTCGCGTCCAGTTCGAAGCTATTGTCGAAGTGATCCTCGATGGTGCCCTTGCCGCGGCCGGTGATGATAATGATGTGCTCGATCCCCGACGCAATTGCCTCTTCCACGCCGTACTGGATGATGGGCTTATCCACCAGCGCCAGCATCTCCTTGGGAATCACTTTCGTGGCCGGCAAAAATCGCGTACCTAACCCGCCTGCCGGAAAAATCGCCTTCCGTACCCGCTTACTCATGCCATCTTCCTCATTTCAGCAATCACAGCGTGGTCTCCGCCGTCTCACGTCCGCCCACAGCATTTTAAGCTATTCTCATACAACTGTAATCCGCGCACGCCCCGCTAAACCGGAAAACTGCGAACCCACCTAACACCGGGTGCCCCAGGTCCAGATTTTGGGACCTGGGAAGGCATGATTTCAATTTACAAAATCGCGCAGTCAGGGTCCTACAGCGCCGGCGAGCCATCCCCCAGCAGCGCCTCACGCACAATCTTGACCGGCGGGAATCCCTGCCGCAGGAAGTCATTGTGGAACTGCTCCAGCGAGAAAGCCGCGCCCCGCTTCTTCCTCATATCCTCGCGCAGTTTCATGATCTCCAGCTTGCCCAGCGTGTAGTAGAGATAAGTCGGGTCGCCGGTCCCGCGCTTGGTTTCCACCACCGCGTTTTCCTTCGACTGGTAGCCTTCCTGTTGAAAGAATATGATCGCTTCGTCATAACTCATTTTGCCGGTGTGCATCTGGATGCCCACGATGAAGCGCGCATTGCGCAGCAGCGCATCCTGCAGTTGGCCCAGGCGCAGGAACTTCGATTCCCGCTCGTCCTTCGCGCCCATTCCCGGTTGCCCGTACCCCTCGTCCAGCATCATCTGCTCGGTATAGTGCGCCCAGCCTTCGATGTCGGTGTTCGCGCCCAGCAGCTTGCGCACACGGCTCGGCGCCTGCGGCAGCCAGAGGAACTGGATATAGTGGCCGGGATACGCCTCATGCACCGCCGTTGAAATCACCGTCCCCACATTGAAGCCGTGCATATAGCCCTCGACCTGCTCGGGCGTCATCGCAGGATCGGGCAGCGTCACATTAAAATAAGCCTCGGTTGCGTGCTTCTCGAAGGGCCCCGGCGTGTCCATGCTGGCCGTGGTCGTGGCGCGCATGAAGGGCGGCGTCTCTTCCACAATGGGTCGAACATCCGAGGGAATCGTCACAATGTGATGCGTGCGAATAAAGCTAACCAAGCCGTCGAAGGTGGCACTGAAGGTGGCCATCAGTTGATCCGGCGCGGGATGGTTCTCGCCTAGCTCCTCGACCACCGCAGGCGGCTCCTTCGTCGGCTCCAGCTCTTTGGCTACTTGGTTGAAGTGCGCTTGGTTCTTGCGCAGATCGGCCCATCCGATTTTGAGCAACTTATCCAGCGGCACATCCACCATCTCGTCATAACTCAGTTTTTTTGAGAAGGTCTCCGCGCCAATGCGGAAGTCGCCGTTCGACTTAGCCAGCAGGTCCGTCTTCAACCAACCGAGATAGCTATTCAGCGCCACAATCACCGCCGCGTTGCTCTGGGCAAACTCGGCCTTCAGCGCGGGATCTTTCGCGTCGGCAAAGGCCAGCGGCACATCGCGCTCAAAAAAGCCCACGATGTCCGGCAACTGTTCAATGGCGATTTCGGTGTAGATGCGTGGCGGATTCTTCAGGTTCACGCGCGCCGCGGCCAGCAGCGCAGGCATCTGCTTTTCGCGCGCAATGAGTGACCACAGCCGCTCATCTGGCGAAGCAAACTTCCGCTCCATCAGCGTGAACGCCCCATTCGCGCAGGTGCTTGAATAGGTGTCCGCGTTCTTCTCCCACGGGCGGATTGTTTTGAGCGTCAGCAACTGCGAGCGAATATTGGCAAGCACAATTTCGCGGTCGCTGCGCGGAACGAAATCGGCCGCGTCGGCATCGGGATGAATCGCCTCGATGCGCTTTTCAACGTTCTCCAGCGCGGCGATCTCAGCGTCAATGTTCTTGCGCGAGTCATCCTCTAACTGCGCATCGTACTGGTGATACCCGGCCGTCGTTCCCTGCGTGGGCTGATAGCGCAGATAAATCTGATCGAGATACTCATCGGAAAGCTTCTGGAACTGCTGCTTCCAGTTCTCGCTTGCGGCATGTGCGTTGATTGCGGACACCATAAACGCTCCCATCACGAACTGAGCAATAACTTTCTTCATCGTCACTCTCTTTACGGGAATCAGACTCAACTTCATCGAGCATAGATAGTTCACTTGTTCAGGGGCTAAAGCCCGCGTTGATTTCGCGACTGACGGCACGACTAAAGTCGTGCCCTGTTACAAAGCATAACTTGTGCTAACTCGACTAGCTCTGCCGGGTGCCCCACCGTCGGCGCGTATTTGTTTTTTGCGCCTGGGGTGGGCTCGTGCTAACTCCGCTACCCCAGCTGACAACGCTTACTCCGCTAACTGCACTAATTCCGCTCTTCCGGCGCTAACTCCGCAATCAGCTCTCGAATCTCCAGCAGAAGATCGTCGGAGCGCGTGGCATCCAAAGGAAACTTCAATAATCCTTGCGGCGTGAACTTGGCGCCGCGCTTGGCGTTCTTCGCCACCAGTCGCATAAGTGTCTGCGGATCGACCGTCGCCTTTTCCGTAAAGCGAATATGCAGTTCGCCGCGCTTGCGGTCGATCTGCGCAATGCCGATCCGCTCGCACTCCAGGCGGATCAGCGAAGCCTCCAGCAGGAAGACCGTTGCGTCCGGCGGCGCGCCGTAGCGGTCTTCCATCTCTGCGCGAATCTCGTTGATCTCCGCCTCGCTCTTGGTCCCGGCAATCTTCTTGTAGAGCCGCAGCCGCTGGTTTTCTTCCGGCACATAGCTCTCGTCGACGCGCACCGAGATACCCAGGTTGAGCTGCGTCGCCGGGCGCTCCTCCGTGCTCTCGCCCTTCATCTCCCTCACGGCGGCCTCCAGCATAGAGGTGTAGAGTTCGAAACCCACCGCCTCGATGTGCCCGCTCTGTTCGCCGCCCAGCATATTGCCCGCGCCGCGCAGTTCCAGGTCGAGCGCCGCAATCTTGAAGCCCGCGCCCAGGTCGCTGAACTCCTTCAGAGCCGCCAGCCGCCGCCGCGCAATCTCCGTCAGTTCCTTATCCGGCGGGACAAGCAGATACGCATAGGCGCGCCGGTTCGAGCGGCCCACGCGGCCGCGCAACTGGTATAACTCGCTGAGCCCGTGCCGATCCGCGTTGTTGATGAGGATGGTGTTGGCCAGCGGAATGTCCAGCCCGTTTTCGACGATCGTGGTCGCCACCAGCACGTCGTAGTCGTGCCGCATGAAGGCCAGCATCACCCGTTCCAATTCCCCTTCGCTCATCTGTCCGTGGCCCACGGCCACGCGCGCACCGGGCACCAGTTCCTGAATCCGCGCAGCCAGATCGTAGATCGATTCCACGCGGTTGTGTACAAAGTAAACCTGGCCGCCGCGCTCCAGTTCCACCTCGATGGCCGAGCGCACAATCTTCTCGTCGAACTTGGCCACCACGGTCTGAATCGCCATGCGATCCTTGGGCGGCGTCTCGATCACGCTCATGTCGCGCAGGCCAACCAGCGACATATGCAGCGTGCGCGGAATCGGCGTGGCGCTCATCGCCAGCACATCGATGGCGTGGCGCATCTCCTTCAGCCGCTCCTTGTGGCGCACGCCGAAGCGCTGCTCCTCATCGACAATCAGCAGCCCCAGATCCTGAAAATGAATATCCTTCGAGAGCAGCCGGTGCGTGCCGATCAGGATGTCCACCTTGCCGGTTTCGACCTGCTCCCTGATGGCCTTTTGTTCCTTGGGCGTGCGGAAGCGCGAGATCATTTCGATATTGATGGGAAACTGCGCAAACCGCTTCTTGAAGGTCTCGTAGTGCTGAAAGCTGAGAATCGTCGTCGGCGTCAGCACGGCCACCTGCTTGCCGTCCTGCACGGCCTTGAAAGCCGCGCGCATGGCCACTTCCGTCTTGCCATAGCCCACGTCGCCGCACAGCAGCCGATCCATCGGCGTCGTCGATTCCATGTCGTACTTGATGGCGCGGATCGCCGATAGCTGATCTTCGGTTTCGGTATAGTCGAAGGCGTCTTCAAACTCGCGCTGAAAGGCGTTGTCCTTCGTGAATGCAGTGCCCTGCGCCGTGGCGCGCGCGGCATACAGCTTCAGCAGTTCGCCGGCCATCTCCTGCATGGCCTTGCGCACTCGCGTCTTGGTTTTGTTCCACTGCTGCGAGCCGAGCTTGGCCAGTTGCGGTGCCGGTCCAGTGTCGGTCGAGCGGTACTTCTGAATCAGATCCAGCCGGGTCAGCGGCACATAGAGCCGTGCGCCCTCGGCAAACTCCAGAATCATGAACTCGACCGAAAGCCCGTCCTGCTCGATCTCCTTCAGCCCCTGATATTGCGCGATGCCGTGGTCCACGTGAACCACGTAGTCACCCACGCTCAAGTCGCGGAAGTCGGAGACAAACGCCGCCGTCTTCGAGCGCTTCGGCTCTGGCCGCGCCGTCACATCCGCATCGTCGGAGAAATCGTTGGCCCCAAAAAGAATCAGGTTCGAGTCTTGAAAACTTACTCCCGCCGACAACGGCGTACGCACAATCACCGGCGCGCGCTTGTCGCTGGCGAGATAACCCGCCTCATCCGTCAACGCCTCGCCTGGGTGCGGATTGCGGCTGCCCAGCCGGTACGGAATCTGGTACTCGCGCAGCAGGGTGGCCATCCGCTCCACATCACCCTGATGCGGCGCGGCCAGCACCACCCGCGTCTCGGCCGCCATCAACGTGCGCAACTGCTCGGCAAGCGCCGGAATCGAGCCATGAAACTTGAGCGTCGGCCGCGTGTTCATCTCGACCTCGCCCAGCGTCGTGTCTTCTTCCAGCATGTCCACCGCGCCCAGTTGATCCAGGTCGAGGCCCATCTGCGCTTCCAGCATCGCCTTCAACAGCTCCGGCGGCAGATAGATGTCCTCGGGCGTAATCAGCGAGCCGATTGCCGAGCGTTCATGCCGCTGCTCGACCTTGGTCCACCAGCGGTCGATCTGGTTCTGCACCATCAGCGGCTCGACGACAAACAGCGCCGCCTTCGGCGTCAGCGTCAGCAAGGACTTTTCCGCCCCGGCCACGGTCGCAAAAAACTCCCAACCCGGAAAGACGCTCACTCCACCGGCCGCCGCAACCTCTGCGGCCATCTCCTCTTCTTCACTTGCGTCTTCGGCGCTAGCCTCCGCCCCGTCGCCGCTTTCGTTAAATTGAACCCGCTGCTTGCTCAGCCGCCCATGCACCGCGGCCAGCAGGCGCTCGGTCACTGGTGTTTCGGTCAGCGGCAGCAACTCGGCCTCGTCCAGCGCGCCCTGCGAACGCTGCGTTTCAGGATCGAATTTGCGGATGGTTTCAATCTCGTCGCCGAAAAACTCGATGCGCACCGGCCGGTCGTCCTCCGGCGAATACACGTCCAGAATCCCGCCGCGCCGCGTGAACTGCCCCGGCATCTCCACCAGATCCATCTGCGTGTAGCCGACGGCGGCCAGATGGCCGGTCAGCGACTCCAGATCCACTTCATCGCCGCGCTTGATCTTCACAGCCAGACCGGCGTAGTAGTCGCTGTCAAAAAGCCGCAGCGCCGCCGACTCGACCGGCGCAATCAGGATGGAAACCGCGCCCGTGGCGAGCTTCCACAGCGCCGAGGCCCGTTGCGCCTGCACGTCCGGGTGAGGAGAGAGATTTTCAAAGGGGAGCACATCGTGGGCGGGCAGCCGCACCACCAGCGCCGGGTCCACCGCGCCGGTCAGCTCGCAACCGGCGCGCACCATCGGCTCCAGCGCTTCGGCGGCCTTGTTGTCCGGCACAATCACGATTACCGGCCGGCGCGCAGCCCGCGCAAACAGAGGAATGTAGAGCGACCGCGCCGTCGCGGTCAGTCCGGAGACACGTCTTCTCCCCGCACCAAGGCTCAGATGCCTTTGTACGCGTTCAAAACCCGAAGAGTGCTCCAGCTCCGCAAAGATTTCGCGGACAAACGGGAGAATCATTTGTTTTCAGTTTAGCAGCGGGGGCGCAGGGCTTGGCTTTACCGACGAGATGTGGGTGCCCCAGGTCCCGCCTTTGGGACCTGGGAGGCAAATGACTTTCCAACACCCACCAGTAAACGAGCGTCTAAATACAATGACCGCCCAATCCGCGCTGTGGTAGCCTTCTGCACAGGATGATGGCGTCTTCGGTTCGGGCGCTCTACGCTCCACTCGGAAGACGGCTCAGGAGAAATCCTCGTATGAGCGCCATAAAGTACGATCTGGTTGTCATTGGTTCCGGGCCTTCCGGACAGCGGGCCGCCGTCGCTGCCTCCAAGATGAAGAAGCATGTGGCCGTGGTCGAGGCCCGTGCCGTCGTCGGCGGCGTCTGCATCAACACCGGCACCATTCCTTCCAAAACGATGCGCGAAGCCGTGCTGCATCTCTCCGGCTATAACTACCGCTCCATCTATGGCGTCAGTTACCGGGTCAAGGAAAAGATCTCCATGGCCGACCTGGCCTTTCGCATCCAGGCCGTCATCCGCAGCGAGGTGAACGTCACCGAGTCGCAGCTCATGCGCAACGGCATCGACGTCATCTACGGCATGGCCCGCTTTGTCGATCCCCATCAGATCTACGTCGAGGGTCCGCAGGCCAACACGACTCTGGAAGCCAGCCGCATCATTCTGGCCGTGGGCACGCGGCCCTCCGTCTCGCCCACGGTGCCCATCAATGGCCGCACCATTATCAACAGCGACCAGATTCTCAACCTGCCGGAGCTGCCCCACACGCTCACCGTCGTGGGCGGCGGCGTGGTCGGCGTCGAATACGCCTGCATGTTCGCCACGCTCGGCGTACGCGTCTCGCTGATTGAAAAGCGCGAGCGGCTGCTTGAATTCGTTGACCGTGAGATCATCGAGGCGCTCAGCTACCACCTGCGCGACAGCCGCGTTTCGTTTCGCCTGGGCGAGGAACTGGTCAGCGTGGAAGAGCTGCCTGGCGGCGCCGTGGCCGCCCATCTGGTCAGCAACAAAATCGTCTCGGGCGATGCGCTGCTCTACACCATCGGCCGCCAGGGAGCGGTCGACGAGCTGAATCTGGCAGCCGCCGGGTTGGAGGCCGACGCCCGCGGCCGCATCCCCGTCGATGAACATTACCGGACCAAGGTGAAACACATCTTCGCCGTGGGCGATGTGGTCGGCTTTCCTTCGCTGGCCTCGGTTTCGATGGAGCAGGGACGCATTGCCGCCGCGCGCGCCTTCAACGACCGCGCAGCCTCCTCCAACCCCGCCTTTTATCCCTACGGCATTTACACCATCCCGGAGATCAGCTTCATCGGCAAAACCGAAGAGCAGTTGACCGGCGAGGGCGTGCCTTACGAAGTGGGCATGGCGTACTATCGCGAGACCGCTCGCGGGCAGATTCGCGGCGACACGACCGGGCGGCTGAAACTGCTCTTCCATCGCGACACTCGCAAGGTGCTGGGCGTGCACATCATCGGCGAGGCTGCCAGCGAGCTGGTTCATGTTGGCCAAGCGGTCATGATTCTGGGCGGCACGGTGGACTACTTCATTGACACCGTTTTCAACTACCCCACTTACGTCGAATGCTACAAAGTAGCAGCCTTCAACGGCGTGGGCCGCCTTCAGCGCTCGGGCGATTCCCCTGCCGAGGAAGAGTGAAGCGGGGTGCCCACCCTCAGTGCGGTTTTCCCGGCAGGATGAAATGCTCCGCGCAGCGCGGCTCATAGGAGTCGCCGGGCATCTTGATGGGCGTATCATACGGCGCGGGCTGGCCATCAATCAGCCGCTGGGAATAGAGCGCCCGTGCCCCGCAACTACAGTAGGCCATGCATTCCGTCACGCTGCCGCCGTAAGCATTCACCAGCCACGTCAAATTGAGCATTTCGCCGAAGGGCATGGCACGGAAATCCAGATCAAGCCCGGCAATCAGAACGTCGTGACCATCATCGAGAAGGTGCTTGGTGAAGAGGAAGAGGCCGTCCACGAATTGGCCTTCATCGATGGCGATGCACTCCACCTTTTTCTCAATCTGCTGTTCCCTTTCGGTAATCGTCTGAAGAACCTCCCAGGGATTCTGCGAATTGAATTCCAGAGCATCCATCTTGTTGCGGCCGTTCGGGTTCCGGCTCTCGACAAAGCCCGGCCCGCCTTTGGTGTCATCGCTGGGCTTCAGGACCAGGACATGCTGTCCGGCGTACTGGCGGCGCATGTCGGCACGCCGCAGCAGCTCCGCGGTCTTGTTGCTCCTCATCGGCCCCATCATCAACTCCAGCTTTCCGCTCATGCCAGCGCGTCCTCCTCCCGCCAGAAACAAGAATGCTGCAAATTTCGAAATCCCATCATAAGCGCTTCCGGGGCAATGCTGCCGCTTGAAAACGCGGCGAATGACAAGGTAAGGCTCGGATTGCAATTCACATTTCCCAGTAGCATACTTAAAGTATCAGCGAGGCTGAAATGATCGAACCACGGACAGAGCTTTACGAGGCCACGACTGCGAAGTGTATGCGTGGTAGAGCCAACGATAGCGCAATAAAGAGTTCCCGCCGCTTGCCAGACAAGCCTTGGAAATATAATCCTCCTGCGCCGGTTGGTGCTGTGCGACCCAAGCCCGTGATTGTGCCTAAAGCGAAATAACTGGAGAAGCCGTGCCTGATAAAGCCGAGGCATTGGGTATTCTGCTGGTTTTGCTGCCGGGGTTTGCGTCAGCATATCTGGTTCAGCTTCTCGCGGCCCGCCGCAAGCAGTCGGAACTCGACAAAATAGTAGAAGCGCTGATTTTTAGCTTATTTATCTACCTGATTACACTTCCGTTCTTCGGTTATTCGTTACCGATTGCATGGCATCCTGGCAACGGGCAGCACAGTGATAGTTGGCAGATTTTTATTGTATGGCCACATCTCTTGATGTTGGCGCTTCTCGCCGTGGTGCTGGGCGCGCTCTATGCAGCCAGCATCAATCACAACTGGCTGACGGCTCCGTTCAGATGGTTCAGGGTTTCAGAACGGTCCGCACGCAGCTCCGTTTGGAATGATGTATTTTCTGATCTGAGAGGTTTTGTGCAAGTTGGAATCTCCGACGGACGGTCTGTCATTGGCTGGATACGGAACTACTCCGACGAAGATGAAACAACTGAGCTTTTCCTTGAAGATGCCGCATGGGTCGATAGTGACGGCAACGAGTTTCCTATTCATGGTCCCGGTATTCTTCTAACAAAAAGCCTTGGAATCGAGTACGTCATGTTCCTCGACTCAGACAGTGAAGACTCGCCTGCTGAAGCCAAAATAGGCTGAGGTTATATACCGACGCTGGCAATCCATCGCTACAGCACCTCCCGTCGCGCTAAAATTCACATATGCCTGACGCCACCACACTATCGCCTGAAGTTCTGGCCAAGTACGAGCCCGTCATCGGACTCGAGGTCCATGTGCAACTGCTCACCGCCACCAAGGCCTTCTGCAGCTGCGCCAATCAATTCGGCTCGGAGCCCAACACCAACATCTGCCCCGCCTGCCTGGGCCTGCCCGGCAGCCTGCCGGTGCTGAACCGGAAGGCCGTCGAGTTCGCCGCGCTGGCCTCGATGGCCCTGAACTGCGAGGTGCGCGAGCGCTCCATCTTCGCCCGCAAGAACTACTTCTATCCCGACCTGCCCAAGGGCTACCAGATTTCGCAGTTCGACAAGCCCCTGGCCGAGCACGGCTGGATCGACGTGCCCGCGGCGGACGGCTCGACGAAGCGCCTCGGCATCACCCGCCTGCACATGGAAGAGGACGCCGGCAAGAGCATTCACGATGGACTGGCCGACTCCGCCCACCACACCTCCATCGACCTGAACCGCTGCGGCACGCCGCTGGCCGAGATCGTCTCCGATCCCGATATGCGCACCCCGGAAGAGGCCTTCGAATACCTGACCCGCCTCAAGGAAATCCTGCTCTACTGCGGCGTTTCCGACTGCAACATGGAGGAGGGCTCGCTCCGCTGCGACGCCAACGTCAGCGTCCGCCTGAAGGGCGCGCCACAGTTCGGCACCAAGGCCGAAGTCAAGAACCTCAACAGCTTCCGCTACGTCCGCGCGGCGCTGCAGTACGAGATCGAACGCCAGATCGAAGTCATCGAGTCCGGCGACCGCGTCGTCCAGGAAACCCGCCTGTGGAACTCCGCCGAGAACCGCACTTTTTCCATGCGTTCCAAGGAGCAGGCGCACGATTACCGCTACTTCCCCGAGCCGGATCTGCCGCCCCTGATTGTCTCCGCCGAGTTCCTGGCCGAAACCAGAAAGAAGCTGCCCGAACTACCCGAAGCGCGCCGCGCCCGCATGATGGCCGAGTACAAGCTGACCACGCAGGACGCTTTCACGCTGACCGCGACCAAGCAGGAAGCGGACAATTATGAAACCTGGGCGAGGAAAGCCAAGAGCCCGCACCGCGTCGCCAATGTGCTGTTGAGCGAGCTGGGCGGACGCCTGAAAGCGCTCGACCTGGACCAGGAGCACTCTCCCGTCTCCATGGCGGGCGTGGTTCTGGCCGCCGATCTGCTCGAGGAGAACAAGATCAGCTCCAAGCAGCTCAAGCAGCTCTTCGATGTGTGCTTTGAAAAGGGAGAGGACTTCGCCACGGTCTACGAGCGCGAAAAGCCCCAGCAGATTACCGACGCCTCTGCTCTGGAAGCCATGATCGATCAGGTCATTGCCGCCAACCCCAAGCAAGTGGAGCAATACCGCGGCGGCAAGAAGACCGTGGCCGCATTCTTCGTTGGCCAGGTGATGAGGGCCTCGAAGGGCCAAGCCAATCCGGCGCTGCTCAGCCAACTGGTGACCAAAAAGCTGGATCAGTAAGATTCCATCCGATAGGTAGCGCCGACCTCCCGGTCGGCTGTAGCGCGGGCGTCCCCGCCCGCGCTTGTCCATATGGCTACAGCATTTCCAGGGCTCGCATAAGAACTATGGGTGCCCTACTCTCGGCGGTCTTTGTTCTTGCGCATAGGCTGGGAAACCACAAATCTGGCAGCTCAGAAACAGTAAAAACTCTATAGCCTCTCCGGTAGGGCCGAAGTGAAATCTTCCCCGCAAGAATGCTTTCCGCCAAGATAAACCAGCGACGCAATCATTCAGGTTCAATGCTTTTCTTGGGGCGTTTCGGCGTAGCTCTCCGCGAACGATTCATCCGGCGAACCGGTCGGCCAGCCGACGAGGACGAAAAACACATCCAGCACAAAGAGCGCGATTGCTAAATCGTTGTAGAGTGTGGCACGCGGCGACTCCGGCCAGAACTGATTCGCCGCCCAGAAGAGGAAGGCTATCGCCAGCAGAACGGCCTTGAACGCCTCCGCTCGTCCTGGCCGCCGGACAGTCTGGTAGAACAGGTAAGCAACAGCAATCAAGGCCAGCGGCAACGCGCCGAGAAGACTGTGCGCATCACTGGGAAACAGCCCCGGAAACACATCCCACGCCAGCAGCACAACAACGGAGACAAGAGTCAAAACGCCAAGGATCACCGGAAGCATCCGGTGTGCTCTGTCAAATTGAGACTTCATTCATCGATGTTAGAACAGTCCGCCAAATGCGGACCTCGACGAACGTCTACTTCAGCTTCAACTCCACCTCGAACTCCTTGCGCGCATCCCAGGAGCTGACGGTTTTGACGGCTGTTTTTTTGCCGTCCTTCTCCGCCCAGAGCTCATGATCCTCGGCCATATTCACCTGGGCAAACTGAAAGCGGCCTTTCTCGTTGGTTGTGTAGCTGCGAATGGACTTGGACTTCAGGTCCTTGAGAAAGACCGTGGCGCCGGCCACCGAAGCGGAATTGGCGTCCACCACGGCGCCCATGACCACGCGCTGACCGATGTTTTGCGCTTGCGCCGCAAACGGTCCCATCCCACTCCTGGACCCCACGGAAACGGTAGCTGCCAACAGGATGGCAAACGCCACCCAGACCGCCAAACTCGTACTCTTCGCCCTCACTCTTACCCCTCTTCCTCGTTTTCGCCGAGCAGATCGTCGTCCTCGTCCCCATCCAGGTCGTCGTCCACCTTCGTCAGCTCCAGCGGTTCAACACCAACCACCTCATACTCGGTTCCACATTCATCACATGTGACGATGTCGCCTTCTTCGACCTCGTCGATATCAATGTTCAAATCATTCTCACATTCAAAGCAGATCGCCATGGCAGCCCCCTTTTTCTCCAGAACATTTCATATTGCAAGATGACAGTACCTTCCGGTGCGACTCCGCTATTCTTGGGGAAAAACCGGCCCACGTCAAGAGGCAAGAGCCGAAACCGGAGCTTCCATGAGGAAGAATACCCTATCTGTTCCCCTTTCGATGCGCTCTGGCTCCCGGAAGATGGTTTCATAACGGAACCGCGTCGGAATTTGGAGGCAGCGCCGCAACCCGCCCCATGACACTCTGGAACCCAGCCGCCTGCTTTGCCCTGCTGCCAATCCTGATTTCCGTTTTATCTCCACCAACCACGTCGAGCGGTTCAACCTGAGCAAAAAATACACTTGAGACGTTTTGCCCTGCTTACAAGCACCACTCGAAAAAAACAACCATAAAGCTATGATCGCGCTATACTTGGCCTGTTATGATTTGTGCCGTATTCACATGCCCTTTCACTTTACGCCTGCAATGGAAACAGGACTGACCGATCACACCTGGAGCCTCAGCGAAATATTAACGGCAAAGGAGATATTCAAATGCCCATGACCGAAAGTGGAAAATGTCCGAAGTGCGACTACCGACTAGATAAGGTTGATGTTGAATACACGGTAATCCGTGGCTACAAAACCACCTATAAGGGCGTCAACTATGTTTGCCCACATTGCTCCGCCGTTCTGAGCGTTGCGATTGACCCGCTAGCCGTGAAAAACCAGATCGTTTCGGATGTTTTGAAGGCATTGGGCAGGGGTTAAGCATTGTTTTACCTACCACACCGCACATCCTCGCAGTGGAATTTCCTCCGCACTTTTCCTCTTTCAAGAAAGCTGAAAGGACTTCCATGAAACGTGCGTGCCTATCTATCCGCTTAGCGCTTGAGGCGCTTATAGGAGTCGTTTTATTGTTCAACTGCGGAAGAGCCATCATTATTTCCCCGTATAGGAACCTGAGCATTGGGACCATTGTTGGCGTGCTACTGGGCATCGGCCTCACTGCTGATGCTTTTCGGGTGCGCAGAATGCTCAATCAGCTTGACGCCAAGGATGAGCCCACCTCATGATTAGCTTGCAACGGACTTTTCAGCCTGCACCTGTCCGGCCGGTTCCATGACACGCGCCTGCTCCACGGTTTAACCTGACTTGTATGTCTAGATTTGGCGCCAGTCCGCTTGCCTTCCCTGAGTTCCGTGGCGCCACCCGCCGCCTGATTCTGTGGAACCTTGCCTCCTATTTTGCTCTGCTGCTGGGCCAGGCGGTTCTTCCCGCCATTGCCGGCCCACTGGCGGCTTCCTCCATGTTTACTCCCGGCGCATTTCTGCACGGCGCTCTCTGGCAACCCTTCACATACAGCTTGGTCCATCCCACGTCCATGTCCATGCTGGTCGAAACCCTTTTTGAACTGCTCTCGCTCTGGTTTCTGGCCGGTTTTCTTGAGAATTATCACAAATCGGCCTGGGTCATCGGTCTTTACGCCGTCTCCGTGCTGGGGACCGCGGCCGCCGCGACCGCCATTTACGCATGCAGCCAATCGCTGAGCTTTGCCGCTTTCGCCGTTCCGCTTTACGGCTGCTTTGGCGGCATCTTTGGACTGCTGGTGGCCATCGGCGCACTCTACGGCGATATGCAATTCGTGCTCTTTCCCCTGCCCATCGGCATCAAGGCGCGCTATCTGGTGGCCATCTACGCGATTGTGGCTGTCGCCATGCTCTTCGGCCAGCAGCGCATGTACGCCTTTGCGCAACTGGGCGGCGCGCTGGCCGGCCTGCTCTATATCCGCCTGGCCCCGCGCCACGGCTTCTCCATTGCGCTCAGCGAGCCGTGGTACGCCGCGCGCAACCGCTACTACCGCTGGAAGCGCCGCCGCGCCGCCCGCAAATTCGAGGTTTACATGCGCTCGCAGGGCCGTACCGTCCACTTCGACGGCAACGGCCACCCCATCGACGACGACACCAACGACAAAAGCCGCTGGAACTGAATGATCCTGAGCGCGTGCAACCCCTGATCCGGTAAAATCTTACGTGGTATGTTTATCAAACTAGCCTTTCTCTTTCCGGGGCAGGGTTCGCAGGCCGTTGGCATGGGCCGCGAACTTGCCGAGCGTTTTCCCGTTGCCCGCGACACCTTTGCCGAGGCCGACGAGGCCGTCGGCTTTCCGCTCACCAAGCTGATCTCCGAAGGACCCGCCGAAGACCTCAAGCTGACGGAAAACACCCAGCCGGCCATTCTCACCGTGAGCATCGCCATTCTGCGCGTGCTGGAACTGCATGGCATTGAGCCGGCGATGGTCGCAGGCCACTCCCTGGGCGAATGGTCGGCCCACGTAGCCGCTGGTACGCTCTCGTTTGCCGATGCCGTGCGCGCCGTCAAGGCTCGCGGACGCGCCATGCAACTGGCGGTTCCCGTCGGCCAGGGCGGCATGGCGGCCATCCTCTCGCTGGCCCCCGAGCAGGTCATTGAAATCTGCCAGCAGGCAGCCCAGGAAACCGGACTGACGGTCTCGGCAGCCAATCTGAACTCTCCGGGCCAGACGGTCATCTCCGGCGCTCTGGAGGCGGTCGAGAAGGCCTCCGCGCTGGCCAAGGCCAAGGGCGCGCGCCGCGCCGTCATGCTTCCCGTCAGCGCTCCCTTCCACTGCGCCCTGATGCAGCCCGCCCAGGAAGAAGTGGCGCGCGTGCTCAGCGGCATCACGCTCTCCGATCCCCGCATCCCCGTGGCCGCCAACGTCACCGGCGGCTTGGTCACAACCGCCGACGAGGCCAAGGACGCACTCACCCGCCAGGTCACCGGCGCGGTGCATTGGGTCGATTGCATGAAGGCACTGATCGGCGCTGGCGCTCAGGCTTTTGTCGAGGTCGCCCCCGGCAAGGTGCTCTGCGGTCTGCTCAAGCAGATCGACCCGGCACAAAAGTCCATGAACGTGGAAGATGCCGCCAGCTTAGAGAAATCGCTGGCAGCGTTGGCAGAACTGAGAGCCGCCGAGTCAGCCGATTAAAGCCAATGGGCTCCATTCTCCTCGCGCTTGCCGCGAAAAGAATGGAGCCCACAAAGGTAACTGGCTGCGCGAAGCGGACGCTCCCTACGAAATCCCCCCCGGCCCTTCCAGAAACTGCACGTCTTCCGGCGAAAAATTCAGCGTGTGCTCGCGCGGGTCATAATCCAGATTGATCGCCTTGCTCTTTCGCCCGTTGACAAAAGTGCCGGTCTGCAGCATATTGCCCACCATGTGCGTGGCGGCAATCCTGTGGCTGCGAATCTGCCCGTAGTCGTTGTCCGGGCTCGTCGCGCTCCAATCCTTTTGGAAGCGGTCAAACGGGTAGCTGGCGTACTTCTCCGTGTGCTGCTGCCAGTTCTTGTCGTGGACCCAAACGCCATAGGCCGCGGGCATATCGTTCTTTTCGAGATCCGTGAAGAAGGCGTTCACCGTCATTCTTCCCCGCAGGTGAGTTTGCCAGCGCCAAGGCCAGTCCACCGGGCGGCCGGCCACCAGCCACCAGCCTAGAAGCAGGACCAGCAGCGCGCCCGCCACGCTCAACAAAATCACATGCCTGCGGTGATAGCTAACCTCGTCAAACGCTGGAGCGTCAAGCAACGTCATTGTCTGGTTTCCTCGGACTTAGAATACGTCAAGATAGGGACTAGGGAACAGGGACTAGCAAGCCAAGCAATAACTAACTGGGCAAAAAATGATTTGGCCCTTGCAATGCCTTCTTCCGCTATTACTTTAGACACCACCAACCAGCCCGCTGTTCCCTAGTCCCTATTTCCTAGTCCCTAGTCCCTGCTATACGTCGTCCGGCTCTTCTCTTCGTGCCGTTCAAGAGCCAGCTCAATCAGGCGAGTGATGAGGTCCTTGTACTTGATTCCGGTGGCCTCCCACAGCTTGGGATACATGCTGATACGGGTAAATCCCGGCATGGTATTCACTTCGTTCAGGTAGATGCGCCGTTTGCCCTCCGGCTCCATCAGGAAGTCCACCCGCGCCAGACCCGTCAGATCGCAAGCTTGAAAAGCCGCCACGGCCATCTCTTGAATCTGTTTTGACTCGGCTTTGCTCAGCTTGGCCGGAATCACCGGGACGGAATCGTTGGAAAGATACTTGGCTTCGTAGTCGTAGAACTCCTTGCCGGGGACGATCTCGCCCACGACGCTAGCCTTGGGCAAATCATTGCCCAGCACGCCGACTTCGAACTCGCGCGCCTTGGCCATCTTGCCGCCCACGCCCAGCTCGACCACCAGCTTGCGGTCGTACTTAGCGGCCAGCTTCAGCGCGGCCGTCAGTTCCTTGCGATCGTGAGCTTTGGAAATGCCCACCGACGAGCCCAGGTTCGCAGGCTTCACAAACACCGGGTACTTGAGCGCCGCCTCGACCTCGGCAACCGCCTTCCGCGGCGAGCGTTCCCACTCGGCCCTGAGCAGCGTCACGTAGCGGACCTGCGGCAGCTTGGCCTGGAGGAAAAGCCGTTTCATCACGTCCTTGTCCATGCCTGCCGACGAGCCCAGCACGCCCGCGCCAACATACGCGATTCCCGCCAGCTCGAAAAGCCCTTGAATGGTTCCATCCTCGCCAAAGGTTCCGTGCAGCACCGGGAAAACCACGTCCAGGCCGCTCAACGCAACGCCGCTCTCGACGGCTTCCGCTTCGCCCTGAGCCTCCGGCGCGCCCGCGCCCTTCAGCAGCACCTGCGCCGCCTCGGCCGTCAGCCACTTCCCGGACTTGTTGATACCGATCGGCACCACGTCAAACTTGCGGCGGTCAATCGCCTTCATAATCGAAGCAGCCGATTGCAGCGAAACTTCATGCTCGCCGCTCCGTCCGCCAAATAGAATTCCAACTTTCAGTTTTTTTGCCATGTTATTTGATCACCGTTTTGGGTACTCGAAATATTGCCTTGATGCAATCCAGATTGGTTACTGCGATCTGCACGTGAGTTTTTTCAAGAAAAGCGGAGCCGTCGTAGATCGGTTTGCCTTCCGTGAAAATGCCTCGAACCGTGTCAATCGGTTCCGCGCAGGAATTCTGACGAATCAGATGGAGAAATTTAATCACGGCGCAATCCAAACGCCGCTGCCAGTTCTTTGGCCCATTCACTGGCCGTGGACTGTTTGTGGGAATGGTTTCCAGCAAACTTCGATGCGCATCCCTTAAATTCTCAATGGAGTCCTTGGTTGTCAGGTCGAGGCATAGCCCTAAATCAATCACCGCGCCCACGACAAAAGGATGGCGAACTTCCTCGCCACGCTTTTGCTTTTCCCGCGCAAACTCCAACGCACGATACGGATTGGACTCCCAAAAATACACGCCGGGGCCAAGCCAATCGTAATCGTTGTTGCTAAGTTCGAACGATTTGGAACCGGAAAGCAGACACTTCCCTAAATCACGGTCGCAGCCGTGATAGGCGAGCACGAAACTTGTGGAGAGATGATGCACAATCTATCGATAATTCTTCGTCAACCGGCCCGTGGGCGTATAAATCCCAGCCTCGACCAAAACCGCCAAAGCATGCTCTGGCGACTGCGTAGCCTTCCGCGTGAAGGCTTTCGCCGCGCGCTTGAATTCGCGGGTGAAATTCTCGCTCCGCGGATCAAGCTTCGGCGCGGCTCCACTTCTGGTCGAAGTCAGCACTTTCTTTGTCATCTCGCCAGCCCTCAAGTCTCTGTTTTTCAATTGTAACTCTGGTTCCGTAATTTCCTTGAAGGCCTGTCAGCGCTTACGGCATAAACCCGCTAAAGGATCTTCTTCCCAAATGCCGAGCAGGCCAGCTCGACCGCCAGCTCGGCCGTGCGATTGCGCTCGTCTAGAATCGGGTTGACCTCGACCATCTCGAAGCTGCGCATCTGCCCGTGGTCGGCAAGAATTTCCATGGCCAGATGCGCCTCCCGATAAGTGGCGCCGCCGCGCACCGGGGTGCCCACGCCGGGCGCCTGCTCGGGATCGATCCAATCCATGTCCAGCGAAACATGATACCCGGCCATGCCGCATTCAATCTTGCGCAGGGCCTCTTCCATCACCGCTCTCATGCCGCGCTCGTCGATCTCGCGCATGGTGTAGACCGCGGTCACTCCGGCGCGGCGAATGTTCTCGCGCTCGGCGGCGTCGATCTCCCGCACCCCGATCAGCGCCGTGTTTTCGGCGGCAATCTTCGGCGCGTAGCCGAAGATCTTCGTCAGCGCGTCCGGCCCCATCCCCAGCAACGCGGCCAGCGGCATTCCGTGCACGTTGCCCGAGGGCGAACTCTCCGGCGTGTTGAAGTCGGCGTGGGCGTCGAACCAGAGAATGCCGATTTTCTCCCCTTTGCGGCGATAAAACTCGGCCACGCCGGAGGCCGACCCGGCGGCCAACGAGTGGTCGCCGCCCAGCACCAGCGGCGTCACGCCTTCTTCCAGGGTCTTCATCACGGCCTCGGCGGTGCGCGTGCAGGCGCCGGCAATCTGCTTCAGGTAGTGCGCGTTATCCCGGCCAGCGGCCTGGGTCTCGGCCAGCTCCACGCGGATGTTTCCCCCGTCGATTACTTCGTGTCCCAGCGCTTCCAGCCGCGCCTCCAGCCCCGCCACGCGCACCGCCGAGGGGCCCATGTCCACCCCGCGACGACTGGCGCCCATGTCCAACGGAACGCCGATAACGCGAATGCGGCGCGCTGTCTGCACTTGCGCGCCACGGTTCGGAAGCACGGAAGCGGCGGAAACTTCATCTGGTCTCGACATGCAAGCATCTCCTTGAGCGATAATTCTGGCGCAACCTTGTATAAACCTACCGCGGAATGGCTATGAAAACAGACTCGTTAAGATTATGACTAATTATTTTTGATTTTTGTATCTTCAGCCTGCGCTTTGACCTACAATTTTTCAGCGAAAGTGTTTGATTCGGAGGACATTGCCGATAAGTATTAGAGATACCAGGCAACACAACCTTGGCCAAGCTGGAATTCTTCTATGAAGAGATTGATCCTCGCGCTAGTCATCCTCGTGGGATGGACCTCGATTGTCTGGGCAGAGCCGCTCGCTCCGCTCCCTACGCTGCGCGCAATCCATGCCCTCAGCAACGCCGAGGTTGATAAGCATCCGCCTGTCGCCTTCGAAGCAACGGTCACCTACATCGACACAAATGTTTCCATGCTCATCGTCCAGGACGGCGGCCTTGGCATATATTTGCGGATTCCGGCCAATACCCAGGTGAACATGGGCGATCGCGTTCTGGTGCGTGGAAAATTAACGCGCGGCTTCCTGCCTTCTATCGTCGCCGACACGGTGACATTTCTCCACAAAGGCACTCTGCCGCAAGCCGTGCCCGCCACTTTCGATGATTTGATCCGGGTGCAACGCGATTGCATGCGGATCAGGATACACGCCGTGATTCAGGCCGCCGACCCGGCGTGGGGCCCGAATGGACCCACCTTCCTGCAGTTGCGCACCGACAAAGGATTGATTGACGCGTATCTGAACAGCAACGATGCCAACGCGCGCAAAGCACTGCTGGATGCCGAAGCGGATGTCACCGGAATTGCGACTACAAAACTTGATGGCAAGGGGCAGGAAACCGGAGTTCTGCTCCTGGTTCCCTCGCTGGACGACATCAAGATTCTCCGGCGCTCCGAGGCCAGTTCCCAGCCGCTTCCCTTGACTTCCATCAATGGAATGGCCGCTGCCTTTCAAGTGAATGACTTCACCCATCGCGTCCATGTGCGCGGAACCATCACCTACTATCAGCCCGGTTCGAACGCCGTACTCCAGAGCGGCAACCAGAGCTTCTGGATCCAGACCCAGAGCAACGCGCCCTTGCGCATCGGAGACCTGGCCGACGCAACCGGCTTTCCGACCCTATACGAAGGCTTCCTTGCCCTCGCCCGCGGCGTCATCCAGGATAGCAATCAGTCGGCCCCTGTCACGCCGGAGCCTCTCACCTGGGAACAACTGGCCGCCAGTTCGCATATCTTCGATCTGGTCTCCATTGAAGGTAAGGTTGTCACAAGGATTCGGGAAGCCTCGCAGGACGAATATGTTCTGAACTCCGGCAGCAACCTGTTTACCGCCATCTATCGCCACCCCACCGGGATCAGCCTCCAGCAGTTGGCGCCGATGAAGATGGTTCCGGTCGGCGCAAAAGTTCGTGTCACCGGCATCTGCATGCTCAAGGATTCCAATCCTTACAATGGCCCAGTGCCCTTCGACATCCTGCTGCGTTCCTTCGACGACATTACGGTCGTCGCCAAGCCTTCTCCACTGAACATTCAAAACCTCATCATTGTGCTCAGCCTGATGCTGCTGGTGGTGATAATCGTGGGCATCTGGGGATGGACCCTCAATACAAAAGTGCGCAGGCAGACTGGCACACTGGCCACCATGGCGCAGTTCGAGCAACGACGCAGCCGCATCCTCGAGGATATAAACGGCTCAAAGCCCCTGGCCGAAATTCTCGAAGAAATCGCTGAAATGGCATCCTTCATGCTTCACGGCGCTCCCTGCTGGTGCGAGGTGATGAATGGCGCGCGGCTTGGCAAGCACCCCCGGGATGCGGAGCACTTGCGCGTCCTTTCCGCGAAAATTCCGGCTTATTCCGGTCCGGCGATTGGCACCATCTTTGCCGCCCTCGACCCGAAAACGCCGCCCGACACCGCGGAGAACAACGCGCTTTCCACCGGAGCGAAGTTGGCCTCGCTCGCCATGGAAACCAGACGTCTCAATTCCGATCTGCGCCACCGCTCGGAGTTCGACCTGCTCACCGACATTTGCAACCGCTTCTCGCTGGGAACGCATCTGAACCACCAGATTCAAGAGGCGCAACATCATGCCGGCATTTTCGGGCTGATCTACATCGACCTCGATAAATTCAAGCAGGTGAATGACATCTATGGCCATCACATCGGAGACCTGTATCTTCAGGTGGTAGTGCAGCGCATGAAGCAGCAACTCCGCGCCCACGACCTGCTCGCACGGCTGGGCGGCGATGAGTTCGCCGTGCTGCTTCCGATGGTGCACAACCGCGCCGATGTCGAGGAGATCGTTCAGCGGCTCGGACACTGCTTCGAGGCACCCTTTGACATCGAAGGACATCTTCTGCATGGCTCGGCCAGCATAGGCTTTGCCCTTTATCCCGAAGACAGCACGACGAGGGACGGCCTCTTGAACGCCGCCGACGCCGCCATGTACGCCATCAAGGCCAGCAAACACTGAAATCGACAATCATTCATGGCTCCGATGGCTCCGGCTTGGCCTGTGACATGGATTTCAGCAGCGCATCGACAAAAATTGCACAAAAAGAAAGGCCCGGCGTGAGCCGGGCCTTTTCAAGTTAAGTGGAAGTCAACAGCGAACCGTTACTCGGCCGCCATCTCCTCGGCTTCGCCCTCCTGGCGCATCAGCTCCAGTTCGCGCTCGGCTGCTTCTTGTTCGGCTGTTACTTCCTTCTGAACGCGGGCCGCCGCTTCTTCCAGCTCAGGACTGAGCTGAACATTGCGGTAGTATTCCAGCCCCGTTCCGGCCGGAATCAACCGTCCAACGATCACGTTCTCCTTCAAGCCGCGCAGGTTGTCCACGGCGCCGTTGATGGCCGCCTCGGTCAGCACGCGCGTCGTCTCCTGGAAGCTGGCAGCGGAGATAAAGCTGTCGGTCGAAAGCGATGCCTTGGTGATGCCCAGCAGCAACGGACGCCCGATGGCCGGACGGCCACCCTTGGCCAGCACCCGGTCGTTCTCCTCGCGGAAGCGGAACTTGTCCACCTGCTGATCGAGCAGGAACTCGGTGTCGCCCACTTCGTCGATTCGCACCCAGCGCAACATCTGCCGCACGATGACCTCGATGTGCTTATCCGAGATCGCCACGCCCTGCAGACGATAGACTTCCTGGATCTCGTTCACCAGGTAGGCTTGCAAAGCCTTTTCGCCCAGCACGGCCAAAATGTCATGCGGGTTCAGCGGCCCATCCATCAGCGGCTCGCCGGCGTTGAGCCGTTCGCCTTCCTGCACGTTGACGTGCGTGCCGCGCGGCACCGAGTATTCCTTCTCGTCGCCGTTGTCCGCCGTCACATAGATCTTGCGCTGTCCCTTGACGACATCGCCGAAACGAACCACGCCATCGATTTCGCTGATGATCGCCGTCTCGTGGGGCTTGCGCGCCTCGAACAGTTCCACCACGCGCGGCAAGCCGCCGGTGATGTCCTTGGTGCGCGTGCTCTCCTTGGGGATCTTGGCGAGAATATCGCCCGGACCCACCTCGGCTCCGTCTTCGACCATCAGGTGAGCGCCGCGCGGCAGCAGATAGCGCTTGTGCGTTTTGGCGTTCTTCACCACAAAGGTCGGCTGGCGCTTCTCGTCGGGAGCATCGGCAACCACCCAACGCGAGAGGCCTGTGACTTCATCCACCTCTTCGTTCAGCGTAACGCCTTCCTGCAGATCCTTGAAGACCACCGTGCCGCCGATTTCCGTCAGAATGGAGTACGTGTACGGATCCCACTCGGCCAGCATCTGGCCCAGCTTGACCTGATCGCCGTCCTTCACCTTGAGACGCGCGCCGTAAACCACCTGATAGCGCTCCTTCTCACGGCCTTTTTCGTCCTGCACGACGATTGTGCCGGAGCGGTTCATGGCCACCAGCGTGCCGTCCCTGCTCTCCACGTAGTTCATGTTGATGAAGCGCACGAAGCCGTTGTTCTTGGCGTCCACGCGCGACTTGTCGGCCACGCGGCTGGCCGTGCCGCCCACGTGGAAGGTACGCATGGTTAACTGCGTGCCCGGCTCGCCAATCGACTGCGCGGCAATCACGCCGCAAGTCTCGCCCAACTCCACCATGCGGCCCGAGCCCAGGTTGCGCCCGTAACACAGCGCGCAAACACCGCGCTTGGACTCGCAGGTAAGCACCGAGCGGATCTTGACCTTCTCCACACCGGCGGCCTGAATCGCCGCGGCGACCTCTTCATCGATCGCCTGGTTGATATCGACGATGATGTTGCCTTCGTAGTCCTTGATGCGCTCCAGAGAAACACGGCCGATGATGCGGTCGCGCATCTCCTCGATGATGTCGCCGGACTCGACAATCGAGCCGACGCTGATGCCCTCAACCGTGCCGCAGTCATACTCGGTCACGATCACATCCTGGGCCACGTCCACCAGCCGCCGCGTCAGGTAGCCGGAATCGGCCGTCTTCAACGCCGTATCCGCCAAGCCCTTGCGCGCGCCGTGCGTCGAAATGAAGTATTCGAGCACCGTCAGCCCTTCGCGGAAGTTCGCCGTGATGGGCGTTTCAATGACTTCGCCCGAAGGCTTGGCCATCAGTCCGCGCATGCCGCTCAGCTGGCGAATCTGCTGTTTCGATCCGCGGGCGCCAGAGTCGGCGAAGATGTAAATCGGATTGAAAGCTCCCTCGTCGTCCGCCCTCTTCATGTTGGCAAACATCTCGTCTGCCACCTTGTCGGTAACCGACGACCACATCTGGATGACCTTGTTCGCGCGCTCGCCGTTGGTGATGGCGCCGTCCATGTACTGCTTCTGAACCTCGATCACCTTCTTGTCGGCGTCGGCCACCGTCGTATACTTGCTGGCCGGAATCACCATGTCGTCCACGCCCACCGAAAGCCCGGAGACCGTGGCATAGTAGAAGCCCAGCGCCTTGATCTTATCCAGCATGCCCACCGTTACCTCGAGACCGAGGTTCTGGTTGCAATAGTTCACCAGTTGGCCGATGCCCTTCTTCTTCAGCAAGCCGTTGATGAACGGCATGCCCTTTGGCAGCTCGTCATTCAGAATCACGCGGCCCACCGTGGTCGAGATGTACTGCTTGTTGCAGTCCACCGGATCCAGGTGCATCAGGTCCTGATCGTCGTAGGCCGTTGTCAGATCCAGCATCTTGCCCGTGTAGCGCAGGCGGATCGGCGACAGCGTCTCCAATTCCCCGGCGTCGAGAGCCATCAGGATCTCTTCCGAGTTGGCGAAAACGCGGCCTTCTCCCTTGGCGTTCTTCTTGGCCTTGGTCAGGTAGTAGAGGCCGAGCACCATGTCCTGCGTAGGCACGGTGATGGGCTGGCCGGAGGCCGGCGAAAGAATGTTGTGCGCGGAAAGCATCAGCACGCTGGCTTCAATCTGCGCTTCCGGCGACAGCGGAATATGCACGGCCATCTGATCGCCGTCGAAATCGGCGTTAAAGGCGGTGCAGCACAGCGGATGGAGCTTGATGGCCTTGCCCTCGACCAGCACCGGCTCAAAGGCCTGAATGCCCAGCCTGTGCAACGTGGGGGCGCGGTTCAGCATCACCGGATGGTCCTTGATGACCTCTTCGAGGATGTCCCACACCACCGGATCCTGCATCTCCACCATCTCTTTGGCCTGCTTGATGGTGGTGCAATGACCCGTCTGTTCCAGGCGATGATAGATGAACGGCTTGAAAAGCTCGAGCGCCATCTTCTTCGGCAATCCGCACTGGTGCAGCTTCAGATCCGGACCCACGACGATGACCGAACGGCCCGAGTAATCCACGCGCTTGCCCAGCAGGTTCTGGCGGAAACGGCCCTGCTTGCCCTTGAGTGTGTCAGACAGCGACTTCAACGGGCGGTTGTTGGCGCCGCGCAGCACACGGCCGCGACGGCCGTTGTCGAACAACGCGTCAACCGCTTCCTGCAACATGCGCTTCTCATTGCGCACGATCACTTCCGGCGCGTGCAGGTCCATCAGCTTCTTCAACCGGTTGTTGCGGTTGATGACACGGCGATAGAGATCGTTCAAATCCGAAGTGGCAAAGCGGCCGCCATCCAGCGGCACCAGCGGGCGCAGCTCGGGAGGAATCACCGGCAGCACGTCCAGAATCATCCACTCCGGCTTATTGTTGCTCTTGCGGAAGGCCTCGACAACCTTCAGCCGCTTGGCGTACTTGATCTTCTTCTGCGCCGAGGTCTCGGTCTTCATCTTCTCGCGCATCTCAACATCCAGTTCCTCGATGTTGACCCGCTTGAGCAGCTCCTTGATGGCTTCGGCGCCCATCATGGCCTTGAAGCCCGAAGGGCGGAACTGGGTGTCCAGCTCGCGATACTTGGCCTCGTCCTTGATGATCTCCTTTTCCTTCACCGGCGCGTCGCCGGGATCGATCACGACATAGGACTCGAAGTAGAGAATTCCCTCCAGATCGCGAAGGGAAATATCCAGCAAATGCCCGATTCTCGAGGGCAGGCCCTTGAAGAACCACACATGCGAGCAAGGCGACGCCAGCTCGATGTGGCCCATGCGCTCGCGGCGCACCTTGCTGACCGTCACTTCCACGCCGCACTTGTCGCAAATCACGCCGCGGTGCTTCATGCGCTTGTACTTGCCGCACAGGCACTCCCAGTCGGTAACGGGTCCAAAAATGCGCGCGCAGAAAAGTCCATCGCGCTCCGGCTTGAAGGTACGGTAGTTGATGGTCTCCGGTTTGGTAACCTCGCCATGCGACCAGCTGCGGATTTTCTCCGGCGATGCGAGCTGAATGCGAATGGCGTCAAAATCAGTGATGGGACTGGAAAGCTCAAACGGGTTCGAACGGAACAAGGCAACCCTCCTTGGCGGGCCTAACGGCCGCTGCCGCGGCTTTTCCCGGGATTCTTGATGGGCCCTCCCTTCCCGGGAAGCGGCGTTTGCCGCTTTCAAGAAGGGCCCCAAACAAAAGCTTCTAGCTAATAGCCCCTAGCTCACTTCGCTAGGTGCCCCACCCTCGCCGTTCTGAGCGAAACGCAGTGAAGTCGAAGAATCTGCGTTTTGTCCTTTTGCGGCCAGGGTGGGAAGCCAAAATCAGTCGGCAACCGCTGCTTCTTCTTCCGGCTCCGGTGCGGGCAGCTTGGGCACCAGATCCGCGTGCTTCAGCAACTCCACGTCCAGGCACAGCGACTGCAATTCGCGAATCAGCACGTTGAACGATTCTGGAACGCCCGGCTCGATAGCCGCCTCGCCCTTCACGATGGCCTCGTAAATCTTGGTGCGGCCATACACATCGTCCGACTTGGCGGTCAGCAACTCCTGCAGGATGTAAGCCGCGCCGTACGCTTCCAGAGCCCATACTTCCATCTCTCCGAAGCGCTGCCCGCCGAACTGCGCCTTGCCGCCCAGAGGCTGCTGCGTAATCAACGAGTACGGCCCGATCGAACGCGCGTGAATCTTGTCGTCGACCAGATGCGACAGCTTCAGCATGTAGATGTAGCCCACCGTCACCGGCTGTTCAAACTGATTGCCGGTCATGCCGTCGAACAGAGCCGTCTTGCCAGAAGAAGGCAGGCCGGCCGTAGCCAGCAGCGCCTTGATCTCGCTCTCCTGTGCGCCGTCGAAGACATTGGTGCCGAACCAGACGCCGCGTTTCATGCCCTTGGCGACGCGTATCAGCATCTCGTCGTCCAGTTCCAGCAGTTGCCGCAGCGTTGCCGTCCCGGCGAACTCCTTCTTCATGATTTCGCGCACATAATTCGCATCGCTGTTGGCCTGAACCAACTCGGCAACCTTCTTGCCCAGCTCATGAGCAGCCCAGCCCAAATGCGTTTCCAGAACCTGTCCGACATTCATACGGGAAGGCACGCCGAGCGGATTCAAGACAATCTCCACCGGCGTTCCATCGGGCAGATACGGCATATCTTCCTCGGGAAGAATGCGCGAAATCACGCCCTTGTTGCCGTGCCGGCCAGCCATCTTGTCGCCCACCTGAAGCTTGCGCTTCATGGCCACATAGACCTTGACCAGCTTGATAACGCCCGGAGGCAGCTCGTCGCCCTTGGACAGCTTGGCAACCTTCTCGTTGGTGATCTTGCGCAGCACTTCAATCTGCCGCGAAGTCATTTCCTCGATCTCGTCGATCTGCTCGTTGACGCGGGGGTCCTTGTCGGCGTAGCGGATGCGTTTGAGATTCTTGGTCGAGATGCGCTCAATCGTCTCGCGGTCCAGAACCGTGTCCTTGGTCAGCAGGCGCTTGTTGGTCCGCTCGTCGTGCAAGTCGGCCAGCACCACCTTGCCGCCCAGGATGCCTTCCAGGCGCTTCAGGCGCTCATCGGTCAGAATGCGGATCTCGTCGCCCAGATTCTTTTCGAGCTTGGAGACATACTCGCCCTCGATCTGCTTGGCCCGCTCGTCCTTGTCCTGCCCCTTGCGGCTGAAAATGCGCACGTCCACCACCGTGCCCTCCACGCCCGGGGGGCAGGAGAGAGATGCGTCGCGCACATCGCCGGCCTTCTCGCCGAAGATGGCGCGCAGCAGCTTCTCTTCCGGCGTCAACTGCGTCTCGCCCTTGGGCGTGACCTTGCCGACCAGGATGTCGCCGTGGCCGATCTTGGCGCCGATGCGGATTACGCCACTCTCGTCCAAGTCGCGCAGCGCGTGTTCGCTCACGTTGGGAATGTCGCGCGTGATTTCCTCGGGACCCAGTTTGGTGTCGCGGGCCTCGATTTCGAACTCGTCAATGTGCACCGAGGTGTAATAGTCCTCCCGCACCAGCTTTTCGCTGATGAGGATGGCGTCCTCGTAGTTGTACCCGCGCCAGGGCATGAAAGCGACCAGCACGTTGCGGCCCAACGCCAGTTCGCCATGCTCCGTGCAGGGGCCGTCCGCCAACACATCACCCTTCCGCACATGGTCGCCATCGCGCACCAGCGGCTTCTGGTTGATGCAGGTGTTCTGATTCGAGCGCTTGAACTTGGTGAGCTGATAAATATCAGAACCCACCTCGCGCGAAAGCTGCGTCGGGTTATGCTCGCCCTCCACGCGCACGATGATGCGCGTCGAATCGACCGAGTCGATCACGCCGTTGCGGCGAGCCAGAATCACAGCGCCAGAGTCGCGCGCCGTCACGCCTTCCATTCCCGTGCCCACCAGCGGGGCCTCGGAAACCAGCAGAGGCACGCTCTGCCGCTGCATATTCGCGCCCATCAAAGCGCGGTTGGCATCGTCGTGTTCCAGGAAGGGCACCAGCGACGCGGCCACCGACACAAGCTGCTTGGGGCTGACGTCGATGTAATCGACCTCTTCCTTGTTCACCAACACAAAGTTCCCCGCGCGGCGCGCATTCACCAACTCTTCGGTGATTACGCCCTCTTCGTTGAACTCGATGTTGGCCTGGGCGATGGTGTGCTTGTCCTCTTCCCATGCCGACAGGTAGAAGCTGAACGGGATACGCTCCATCAGTCGCTTGCCGGCCTTCTTCAGATCTTCATTCAGCCGAACCGCTTCTTCCTTCTCAATGTGGTCGCCCACGCGCAGGCCGCTTTCGCCGGCGTTGGTGATCTCCACATAATCCAGAATCCGCGAATCCTTCACCCGGCGGTACGGCGACTCGATGAAGCCGAACTCGTTGATGCGCGCAAAGCAGCTCAGCGAGCTGATCAGGCCGATGTTCGGACCTTCAGGCGTTTCAATCGGGCAGATGCGGCCGTAGTGCGTCGGATGCACATCGCGCACTTCGAAGCCAGCACGCTCACGCGACAAGCCGCCCGGTCCAAGTGCGGACAGACGCCGCTTGTGCGTAATCTCCGACAGCGGATTGGTCTGATCCATGAACTGCGAAAGCTGCGACGAACCGAAGAACTCGCGAATGGCCGCCATCACCGGCTTGGCGTTGATCAGGTCGTGCGGCATGGCCGTCGTCAGTTCCTGATAGACGCTCATCTTTTCCTTGATGGCGCGCTCCATGCGCACCAGGCCAATGCGGAACTGATTTTCCATCAGTTCGCCGACCGCGCGCACGCGGCGATTGCCCAAGTGATCGATGTCGTCAACCGCGCCGATATTCTTGCGCAGCTTGAGCAGGTAGCGAATGGTCGCGTAGAAGTCATCCGGCGACAGCGTGCGCTGATTCAGATTTGTGGTGTCCTGGTTGTCGTAGAGCTTGATGTTGAACTTCAAGCGGCCCACGCGAGACAGATCGTACTTGCGCGCGTCGAAGAACATGCTCTCGAACAGCGCCGTCGCCGTGTCCAGCGTCGGCGGGTCACCCGGCCGCAGCTTGCGGTAGATCTCGATCAGAGCCTCTTCCGTCTTGTGGATCGAGTCGCGCTTCAGCGTGTTGCTGATGACATTGCCTGCGTCGTCGCGCTCCGGGAAGAAGGCCTCGAAGCTTGCGGCTCCGCTGCTCATGATCTTGTGCAGCCGGTCCGCCGTCAGTTCGACGTTGGCCTCCACCACCACTTCGCCGGTGTTAAGATCCACCACGTCGGCTGCGGTCATGGCGTTGTCCAGCTCGACCGACTCTACTTCGATCCTGTCGATCTTCGCCGCCCGGATTGCCTTCAGCGAATGCGGGGTAATTTTGCGGCCGGAAGGGGCAATCTCCGCGCCTTCATGCACAACCGCGTGCGCTGGCTTCGCGCCCAGCAGGTGCGTGCCCGCGGTTGCATCCTCCGGAACCGCCCAGAGCAGCTTGCCGTCGGCGATATGCACCCGGTCGACGGTATAGAAGGTCTTGAGAATCTCTTCGTCCGAACGCAGCCCCAAGGCGCGCAGGAAAATCGTGCCCAGGAACTTGCGCTTGCGGTCGATGCGCACATAGAGCGTGTTCTTCTGGTCGTACTCGAACTCCACCCACGAACCGCGATAGGGAATGATCTTGCCCAGGAAGTAGGTGTGGTTGTTCGCCGTCTCATAGAAAACGCCCGGCGAGCGATGCAACTGCGACACAATCACGCGCTCGGTGCCGTTCACAATGAAGGTGCCGTTCGGCGTCATCAGGGGAATGTCGCCGAAGAAGACTTCCTGTTCCTTGATGTCGCGAATCGTCTTGTTGCCGGTCTCGGCGTCCTTGTCGTAAATGGTCAGACGCACCGTCACCCTGAGCGGCGCGGAGAAGGTCATGCCCCGCTCCTCGCACTCCTGCTGGTCGTACTTCAACTGCAAGCTGACCGGGTCGCCGCACTTGTTGCAGAAGTCGGGCGTGTTCTTGTTGTACGTTCCGCACTTCTGGCAAAGCACATCGCCGGAATGGAACGGGTCCGTAATCACCATCGCACCGCAATGCACGCAGGCCGTGCGCAGGTGATGCAGCCCCTTCAAGTGGCCGCACTTGCACTCCCAGTTGCCGATCTCATAGTCCACAAAATCCAACTGCGAAATGCCGCGGAAGTCGGTGATAGGGAAGACCGAAACAAACACCGACTGCAAACCAGCGTCGTCGCGCTCGTTGGGCAGCTTGTCCATCTGCAGGAAGCGCTCATACGAGTGCCACTGCACTTCAATCAGGTTGGGGATCTGTGTTGCGGTGGGAATCTTGGAAAAATCGAGCCGGCTGCGAATCGCGCGCTTCTCGTTGGGCATGCTTCACTCCTGAGCCTCGTCGCTCCGGCGCCGTAGATGGGCCGGGCCAGCGCCTGAGTCTCTTCGGCACCGGCTGATTACGGTAAGTAAGTCAAAAAAATATCGGACTGGCGCACTGCAATCTCCAGCCCCACCCCTCAAGCCCTGCAACCCCCAAAGTCAACTTGGAGCCAGGCCACAAATACACCGGGAATTCTCCGGACCGCACATCTTCCGTGAGAGTTCGGTAAAAACGCGTTTTGGACATTGCCGCGCATCCGGCAAGTGCGCTAGACTGCGCTCAAACGAGGAAACAAAAACAACGTTGAAACCTGTTGACAATCTTGGTGCATGGGCAGTTTTTTCGTCAGATTCCATCTGCCACAGCCGGATGACACGAATAAGCTCGCAAGGACGCAATGCCTCACGAGCGCGGCCCACTGCCTGTGCCCCCATCCGAATTCATTTGCGTTGCTCTCGCCGATCCCAAAGCTCGCTTCTGCCGCTCGCTCGCCAGCCACTCGCCTATCGTCAAGGGGAACCCGATCTATCCCTTTGACCCTGAAGCACTTAGCTACAAAGCAAATTCCGCCGCCCAAAGGCCTGTCTCGACCTTGGACAACGGACGCTTGCATGCCAATCCACAAATCTCAAGACGCGCCAACCAAAACTCGCCTATCCCCCTAAAAAAATGGAACAGGCAAAAAATCGCGCATTGGTTATAGTAGCGCGTCCTGACCAGCCTTGCAAGCTGCCCGGTCTCACGGCCGGGCAGCTTGATGAAGCTACTTGATTTCGATGGTTGCAATACCTTCGAATTTCTTCTTGATGTCCTCGGCTTCTTCCTTGGTCGCGCTCTCCTTGAGCGTCTTGGGAGCGCCATCGACCAGGTCCTTGGCTTCCTTCAGACCTAGCGAGGTGACCTGACGTACAGCCTTGATGGTGTTGATCTTGTTGGCGCCGATGTCCTTCAGGATGACCTGGAACTCGGTCTTCTCTTCCGCCGCCGGAGCTGCCGCGCCCGCCGCCGCTGCCGCTACCGGAGCCGCCGCTGCCGCTGAAACGCCCAAACGCTCTTCCAACTTCTTCACCAAGGCCGCTGCTTCCAACAGGCTCAAGGCTACAATTTGCTCTTCCAACTGCGCGATATCCGCCATTTTTCTTCTCCAATCAAAATCGTTTGAATTGTTTTGCTTACGGCCGCAAATCCAAGCTGAAAGTTTCCGATGCGCCAGACCCGCGCACTTTCCGCCCATTTTCACAGCCAAAACTCTGGGTTTCCCTGATCCGGATTTTCGGACCGGGAAAGCCACAAGACTTACCGCCGCAACCTACGCGGCAAACTTTTCTTTTTCCACGCCCTGGCCCAAAACCACCGCCAGATCGTGGCCCGCGGCATTGATCACGGTCGCCAGACGTTGCGCCGGCGCGTTGATAAGGAACAGAAGCTTCGCAAACAGTTCCTGCTTGCCCGGCATCTTCGCCAGTTCCTTGATCTCATCGGCCGTCAGTAGCTTGCCGTCCACGATGCCCAGCTTGAACTGGAACTCCGCGTTCTCGCTCGCCCACTTGGCAAAGGCCTTGGCCAGTTCCACCGGGTCGCCCTCGGTAAACGCCACCGAGTTCACGCCCTTGAGGCCCTTCAGCGCGGCCTCGACCTGCGTGCCCTGGCTGGAAACAGCCGCCAGCTTGTTCTTCACCACGTGGTACTTGCCGCCCGCCTCGCGAATTGCCTTGCGCAGCGCAAAATCCTTGGCTACGGTCAGCTTGGCAAAAGTGCCGATAATCGCAGTCGTCGAGTTTTCCAGTTCCTTGGCCAGCGACTGGACTTTCTCATTCTTCTTTGCTTTTGAAATCGCCATTTGGTACTCCGCACAGTGAATAGTGACCAGTGAACAGTGGACAGTTAAAAACCGCCCTCGGTCAAAATTCCTGCGTCCAGATCTCTCTTGAATCTTTCCGTTTGGGGCCGAAGCCGAACCCGCGGTCACTGTTCACTGACCGCTGTTCACTGCCCACTGACCTTTAGTGCTTGCCCGCCGCTTCAGCAACCGCGGTATCCAGCGGCACTCCCGGGCCCATCGTCGAGCTCAACGTCACGCTCTTGATGTACTTGCCCTTGGCCACTGCTGGCTTGGCGCGCGCAATCGCCACAATCACCGTCCGCGCATTGTCGATCAGCTTCTGGGGCTCAAAACTCATCTTGCCCACCGGCACATGCACCAAGCTGGTCTTGTCGGCGCGGAATTCCACCTTGCCAGCCTTGATCTCTTTGACCGCTGCGGCCACATCCATGGTCACGGTTCCAGTCTTGGGGTTCGGCATCAGGCCACGGGGGCCGAGAATCTTGCCCAGCCGACCCACAACCTTCATCATGTCCGGCGTGGCGATCAGTGCGTCGAAAGCGGTCCAGCTTTCTTTCTGAATCTTCTCTACCAATTCCTCGCCGCCCACAAAGTCCGCGCCCGCTTCGGTCGCTTCCTTCTGCCGGTCACCCGTGGCGATCACGGCCACAGTCTTGGTTTTGCCCAACCCGTGCGGCAGGACTACGGTCCCGCGCACCATCTGGTCAGCATGGCGAGTGTCCACACCCAGGCGTAGCGTCAGGTCGACAGTTTCGTCGAACTTGGCGTACTTTACCTCTTTGAGCAAGCTCACCGCATCGGCGAGCGTATACGACGGCTTCGTTACAGCCGCGTGCGCCTTCAACATATTCTTGCTTGTTTTAGCCATTTTTCCTCGTCTCCCACCGCTTCTGCCAGCCCCGCTTTGCGGAGTACCAGGAACCTCTTTCCAGCCTCAAAAAATCCCAGCCGGAGGTTCGAACGGGTCCAGAAACCGTGGTGCTATTGACGGCCCAGGGATCTCCCCCGGACACATGTTGAAATCATAACGAAACGGCCCTCGAATTGCAAATACGGCCTGAATTTCCCCTCGGACAACCACCGATCCCCTGCCAATCAGCCATAAATTAACTGAGCAGCCCTCCGTCAACCGGTCAACCCTGTCGCTCGGGTCCGCATCCCACCCATCGAGGACACACTATGAATTGCAGAAAGCTCTTCCCTGTTTTGGCGCTTCTGGTCATCGCGGCCGGAATCGTGGCGCGGCCATCCGCGGCGCAAGCCGCCCCGCAGCACAGGCCCCGCATCGCCGTGCTCGACTTCGACTATGCCACCGTAATGAGCGCCTCTTCCGCCATCTTCGGCAACAACGTGGATGTGGGCAAGGGCATCACCGATCTGCTGGTCACCGGCCTGGTCAAGGACGGCACATATTCCATCATCGAGCGCAAGGCCCTGGACAAGATCCTTGCCGAGCAGAACTTCTCCAACTCGGAACGCGCCGACCCGACCAGCGCCGCCAAACTCGGCAAGATGCTGGGCGTTGACGCCATCATCGTCGGCAGCATCACCCAGTTCGGCAATGAAACCAAGAAGACCAACGTGGGCGGAGGAGGTGGCGGCTGGCACGGTTACGGCTTGGGCGGCATCGGCCACTCCAACTCCAAGGCCAACGTCGGCGTCACGGCCCGCATCGTCAACGTGGATACCGGCGAGATTCTCGCCGTGGCCGAGGGCGCGGGTCAGTCCTCCCGCTCCAGCACATCCATGCTGGGCGGCGGCGGCAACTGGAACGGCTGGGGCGGCGGCAACGTCGATTTCGGCAGCAGCAACTTCCAGGAGACGATCATCGGCGAGGCCGTCAAAAATGCCGTAGACAAGCTGACCGCCGATGTCGTTTCCGAGGCCTACAAGGTCTCCGTCCGCACCGTCACCGTCGAAGGCATGGTCGCGGCTGTCGAGGGCGACCAGATCATCATCAACGTGGGCAAGAAGGCCGGCGTCAAGGTGGGCGACCAGCTTGAAGTGGTCCGCGCCACCAAAGAGGTCAAGGATCCTGAAACCGGCAGCGTCATCCGCCGCATTACCGTCTCCATCGGCATCATCAAGGCCACCGACGTGGACGATGCCTCGGCCGTCTGCACCCCTGTCTCCGGCTCCGGCTTCAAGACCGGCGACCGCGTCAAATCCATCACCCAATAAGGAGCCTCCAGCAAGCCAGAGGATGTACGCTTGCACGCTTCCTATTGATCCAGCAACTAGATACTGTCTGAATGGGAAACGATGTCACTCTTTTCTTGCCGGATCAATAAGAGAGCGCCGGCCAACCCGCAATCGATGAAACCGTGCCCCATCCATCGGACGCCTTTGTTTTTGTCCGATGGGTGGGAGTCCATAGAACTCCAGAACGGCGTCCTGTTTTGTTGAACTTGCATTTTTGTTTCTTCCTGGCTTCCGAGGAAATCTCCTCCCGCGGCAAAAACCAGTTCAAGGGCCTCCTGCGATACTCTCAAGAGTTGGCAAATCGAGGCCCCATCCACCATGTCCAATTCTTCCCCGCTCCACGTCATCGATCTCATCCGTAAAAAGCGCGATGGGCACTCGCTGGATGCTCGAGAAATCGCGTTTCTGGTTGCCGGAGCAGCCAGCTCTTCCATCCCTCTCGAACAGCTCTCCGCCTGGCTGATGGCGGCCTTTCTGCGCGGCCTCACGCTGGACGAAACGCGTGCGCTGACCCTGGCCATGCGCGACTCCGGCGAGAAATTTTCGCCCGCCCGGCTGGGCAAGGTAGCCGTCGACAAGCACTCGACCGGCGGCGTGGGCGACAAGACCAGCTTTCTGGTCGCGCCTCTGGCCGCGGCCTGCGGCGTAGCTGTGCCCATGATCAGCGGCCGCGCCCTGGGCCACACCGGCGGAACGCTGGACAAGCTTGAATCCATTCCCGGCTACCGCACCGCCCTCACACTGTCCGAATTTGAGACAGTTCTGCAGAAATGCGGCGCCTCCATCGTCAGCCAGACCCCCACGCTGGTTCCCGCCGACCGCGTTCTTTATGCCCTGCGCGACCGCACTGGCACGGTCGAAAGCCCCGGCCTGATCTGCGCCTCCATCCTGAGCAAAAAGCTTGCGGCGGGCCTCGACGCGCTGGTGCTGGACGTAAAAACCGGCTCCGGCGCTTTTCTGCGCAAGCCTGAGGACTCCGCCTATCTGGCCGCGCTGATGGTCGCCACGGCCGAAGCCGCCGGAACCCGCACCGTGGCCCTTCTTACCGACATGGGCCAGCCGCTGGGCCGCATGGCCGGCAACTGGATCGAGGTGGCCGAGTCAGTCGAGTTGCTGCGCGGCCAGCGCCCAGCGGGAAGCGAGGATCTGCGCGAGCTTTCGCTCCTTCTGGCCGGCTGGATGATTCATCTTGGCGGTCAGGCAGTCACGCCGGAAGCCGGGACCAAGCGCGCCGAAGCGGCCCTCGCCGACGGCTCGGCGCTGCGCGTTTTTCTTGCCATGGTCGCGACGCAGGGCGGCGACACAAAGATCTTCGACGACCCCGCATCCTTCCACCAGCCCGGCGCGACGAAGGTCGTCGAGGCTTGGGAGACGGGCTTCGTTTCCGAGATGGACACGACCGCCCTCGGCTGGGCCGTGCAGCGTACCGGCGCAGGACGCGAAAAGGCTGGTGAGCCCGGGGTCCCCGGCGACAGGTCTTCGTCGCTGGGGTGGGAGCCAGTCGATCCCCATGCCGGTATCGAGTTCCATGCCCGCCGCGGCGCGCGCGTTGAACAGGGCCAGCCGCTCGCCACCCTCTACGCCACCATCCCCGCGCTTCTGGCCGAGCCCGAGCAAATTCTTCGCCGGGCCATTCATTTCGCTGAAACCCCGCCCCCCGCAGTACCATTGGTGAACCGCATCTTCACCCGCGAGACGGCGGAAGACTATCTTAAGACAGTGGACAGTGATTAGTTGTCAGCTCCATTTGTACCAGCGATTGCGAGCAGAGATTTTCTCAGGGGCTAAAGCCCGGTTCATCTTGAGGCTCTTGCGGCACGACTGAAGTCGTGCCCTAAAAAGAAACAAAAATGCAATTTCAACAAAATACGACGACGTCATGGAGTTCTACGGACTCCGTGGGTCGACGAAGACGGTGGACGACTGACACAATGCTGGTATTAGAAACATGAGCTGCCACTGTTCACTGGCACTGAGGAGCAATTGCTTTGGATCGCTTTACCGGAGTCTTGGGAATTCTTGCCGTTCTTCTCGCGGCTTATTTAGGTTCGACCGACCGCAAACGCATCCGCTGGCGCACCATCGCCTGGGGCATCGGCCTGCAGTTCACCTTCGCCTTTCTGGTGCTGCGCTTCAACTACGGCCAGAACGCCATGGCCTGGGCTGGCGACGTCGTCACCAAGATGCTGGCCTGCACCGCTGCGGGCACCAAAATGGTCTTCGGCCCACTGGGTGTTCCCGGCGGCTCCATGGGCTCCATCTTCGCCTTCCAGGTGCTGCCCACCATCATCTTCATCTCCGCCTTCTTCGCCCTTCTCTATCACTTCGGCATCATGCAGATTGTCATCCGCGGCATGGCGTGGATCATGCTCAAAACCATGCGCATCAGCGGCGCGGAGAGCATGAACGTCGCGGCTAGCGTCTTCATGGGCCAGACCGAGGCGCCCCTCACCATCCGGCCCTTTCTCTCCAAGGCCACGCGCAGCGAGTTGATGACCATCATGACCAGCGGCATGGCTCATGTCTCCGGCGGCATCATGGCCATGTACATCGCCCAGGGCATCGAGGCGCGCCACCTGCTCTCCGCCGTCATCATGACCTCGCCCGGAACCATTCTTCTGGCCAAGATGCTGGTGCCTGAAACCGAAGTCCCCGCCACCGAGGGCCGGGTCATGATTCCCAAGGACGAACTGCACAAAGACGAAAACTTTATCGGCGCCATCGCCCGCGGCACCATCGACGGCGGCAAGCTGGCCATGAACGTGGCCATCATGCTCATCAGCTTTCTCGCCCTGGTGGCGCTGCTGGACAACCTGCTCGGCTGGACGCACGGGCTCTACGGCATGTACTGGGTTCCGCCCTCGCTTGGCCAGATTCTCGGTTTCCTCTTCGCTCCCGTGGCTTGGCTGATCGGCATTCCCTGGCGCGACTGTCAGGCCATCGGCAACCTGCTGGGCACGCGCATGGCCCTCAATGAGGTCGTCGCCTATATCGGGCTGGGTGCGCAGAAGGCGGCTCTCGCGCCGCGCTCCTTCACCATCGCCACCTTTGCCCTGTGCGGCTTCGCCAACCTGAGTTCGATCGGCATCCAGATCGGCGGCATCGGTGCATTGATTCCCGAGCGCCGCAACGAGTTGGCAAAGTTGGGCGTCCGCGCCATGCTGGCCGGAACCATGGCCAACCTGATTTCCGCTTCCATTGCTGGTATATTTCTGGGGTGAAAACAATGACCTATTTCGAACAAGTCTCTGAAGCAGCAACCTTCCTGCGGATCATGCTGGGCCCCATCAAGCCCTGCGTCGGAGTGATTCTCGGCTCCGGACTGGGGGCTGTGGCTGACGCGGTTTCCGAGTCGGTCGTCGTTCCCTACGCCGAGATTCCCAACTTTCCCCACCCCACCGTCAAGGGGCACATGGGGCAGATGGTGGCGGGGAGCTTGAACAAGGTTCCGGTCATCATTCTGCAGGGGCGAGTGCATTTCTATGAGGGCTTTACGCCGCAGCAGGTCTCCTTCCATCTGCACACGCTGGGCGCGCTGGGCGTCAAATCGGTCGTGCTGACCAACGCCGCCGGCGGCATCAACGAGAACTACCACCAGGGCCAGCTTGTGGCTCTGGCCGACCACATCAATCTGATGGGCTGGAATCCTCTGGTGGGGCCGAACGAGCAGCGCTTTGCCGTGCGGCCCAGCGCCGGGCAGCGCTTCCCCGACATGACCGAGGCGTACTCGAAACGCCTCCGCACGCTGGCCAAGGAAGCCGCCGCCGAGGAAGGATTCATGCTCGACGAGGGCGTTTATCTGGCCGTCAGCGGGCCAAACTTCGAGACTCCGGCCGAAATTCGCGCCTTCCGCGCGCTGGGCGCCACGCTGGTCGGCATGTCCACCGTGCCGGAAACCATTGTGGCCCGCCACATGGGCATGGAAGTGCTCGGCATCAGTTGCGTGACCAATCTGGCCGCCGGTCTGGGCGCAAAGAAGCTGAGTCACACGGAGGTCATCGAAACCGGCCGTCAGGTGGAGCAGCGCTTGGCCCGTCTGCTCAAGCGGCTCGTGCCCCGCATCCCCGCGAAGCTGGAGCCGAAGGCGTAAGCCAGACTGCAAACGGCAGCTCCGCCGGAGGCGCTCGTTCCATGCCTGTTTTCGTTTCTTAACCGGAGTTTTACGGGAGTGTAAACCGCTTGCGCTTTTATATCGATACCATAGAGAGGATGACAAAGAAGACCAGAGAATCGATCGCTCGGAAGCTCGCCACATGGCTGCGGCAAGGCATCTCGCCGCGGCGGCTGGCGTTGACGCTGGCGCTCGGCTTCGCCATCGGCTGCATTCCGGTGGTGGGGATTCCGACAGCATTGTGCACGCTGCTGGCCCTCTCACTCGGCCTGAATCTGCCCGCCATCCAGGCTGCCAACTACGCCATGACGCCGTTTCAGGTGGTGCTGATTGTGCCCTTTGTGCGCCTGGGCATGAAGCTGTTTGCCTTCGGACCGCAGACGGCGTTCAATGCCCATGCGCTCTTGCACGCCTCGCCGCTGGCGGCCATCTCGCTGATGGGCGGACTGGCCGCGCAAGCGATGCTGGCTTGGCTGCTCGTCGCCATCCCGGCTGTGGCGCTGATAACCGTGACGCTGACCTACCTGCTGCGCCGGGTTCCAATGGTAGCTGCGGCTGGCTCCGGTGACTAAAAGCAGGGACTAGGGAAGAGAAACCATGGAGAGGGTGCCCCACTTTCGGCACAGTTTCATCGTGCCTAAAGTGGGATAGATCCATCTATCTATAGTCTTTTATGGCCTTTTATCTATAGTCTTTTATGGCCTTTTATCTATAACCTTTATGGCCTTTTACAGCCTTTTATAGCTTCTTCTATCTACAGTTTTTATAGCCTTTCCAAAAGTCCGCGCGGCACATGAACCCGCCGTGCCCCATCCTTTTCGCGTTCTTTGCGAAAAGGGTGGGAAACCACAATCTTGCATCGCACGCCTCTGTTCTTGTCGCGCCGCTCCAGAAACAGCCCTTATTTCTCAGCCCAGAGATCAGCCACCGGCTTGGCGCTCTCCAGCCATGCGGTGTAGATCATGTCGCGCAACATGCTGGCTCCGTCTGCCAGCCGCTCGGCGGTAAACTCCCGCGACTCCGCCGTTCCCTTGCCCCTAAAGCCTCCCGCCTTCTCCAGTTGGTAGACCTTTTCCACGTGCGTCTTCGTCTGCCGCAGGTAGGCCACATAGGCATCAAAAATGTCGCCGTCAACAGCCTTGGGTTGCGTCATTTTGGCGCGCACCTCAGGCTCGCGCAGGTTGGCCTCCACAAACGGCCCTTCAAACTGCCAATGAATCTTGTGTTCCGTGGTGTAGCCGTTTGGATTTGGCCCCACCCAGCCGTTATATTGAATGGTGGTGTGCAGCGGCTGCGCGCCGTCGCCCACGTAGTGGCCCAGCCATCCGGCATAGAAGAGAATGGCCTGCTCGACAGGGCGTGTGTCCTTGTGGCTGGCGGCCAGCTTGCGGTACTCGCGCAGCGCTGCCTTCAAACGCTCCCAGACTTCCGTCGTCTGCCAAGGCTGCAGGCCGATCTTTTCCGGCCGCTGGCCACTGGCGAAGACCTTGGCCTCAAAATCCAGCCTGCGGTGGGGCAAGGGGCCAAGAGCGTCGGCCGGTTCCAGGTCGATGAAGTGCTCCAGCGCCTGGGCGGCATTCAACTCCGGCTCGGCAGTCGAGCGCCAGCGGTCCGGCTCCGGCCCCAGGTACTCAATCTCGGCAATGGCCTCCGGCGAGCGCAAAAACGCGGGCACATCGGCAGGCAGAGTGCTCGCTGCCAGCCGGTTCACCAGCCGATGGCCTCCGTCGCCCCAGCCGTAAGCCGCGGGCGGTTGCGCCAGCACACAAACCAGCCCGGCCGCGGCCAGGGCTGACAGAAACAGACGGGAGAACGCAGAGAGAGAACGCATGGAGCCAGTATAGGTCCGTCCACGAAGAGCACCTCTGGAATATTCATCGCGGGTGCCCCACCCTCGCCGCGTATTTGTTTTTGCGGCTATTGATTCGGCAACTAAATACTGTCTGGGTGCCCCATCCATTTCCGCGTCTTTTGCGGAAATGGGTGGGAAACGATGCCACTATTTTCTTGCCGGATCAATAGGGTGGGATTCCCATCACTTCTCATCGCTGAAGATGGCCTCAATGGTGGTCTCAAACAAACGCGCCAGTTTGAAGGCCAGCGGGAGACTGGGGTCGTATTTGCCGGTCTCGATGGCGTTGACCGACTGGCGCGAAACCTCCAGCCGCTCAGCCAGATCAGCCTGCGACCACTCCCGCTCCGCGCGCAGCACGCGCAGCCGGTTTTTCATTTGTACCTCGCCAGCAGAATGGGGATGGAGATGCCCATCGAGACCCAAAAGATAGGAAAGACCAGAATCGGATCCAGGTGCCGGAGGTGGACAAAGCTTTCCAGAAAGCCCCAGATCGTTGTCACGACCAGTGTTCCCCCAATGCCCCAAAGCATGGCCTGGACCCCGATGAAACGCTGGAACTCATCCTTCTCCTCGTCCAGGTAAAGGCCAAAGACGGCCAACATACCGATCAGGGGGAGAGCCGGAAGCACCGCCAACGCGTAGGCCAGCACGCCGGTTGGACGGAAATGGATAAAGACCACGATGGCCACTGCGAGACTCGCTGCGTAGAGCAGCAGGGTGACGAGCAGGCGGCGGTAGTAGCGGCGTGCGGCAGGATTGTTGGTTGTGCATTCCATGATTGCCGTCCTTTACATTCTGACAATTACACTTTACATCTCAGCCCAAACGGTGTCAAGCTTCATTGACAATCATTTTTCTGATGGGTGCCCCAGGTCTCGATTTTGAGACCTGGGATGCAAGCCACTGTCGGGAGCACCGGTTCCATAAATGCACTAAACTCAAACTCGTGGGCTTTCAGGATTTTCTCGGCAACCCGGCCACCGTCACGCATCTCCGCGAGAGCATTCGCGCCGGGCGCTTTCCGCAGTCGCTCGTTTTGTCCGGGCCGCGCGGAGCGGGCAAATACACGCTATCGCTGATGCTGGCGCAGGCCGTCAACTGCCTCCACCCCACCGAATCGGACGGCCTACCCGACTTCTGCGGCACGTGCTCGAACTGCACCCGCATCGCCGACTCGGCAAATCTGGAAGAGCGCGTCGCCGAGGCCGTTGCCGCCCGCGAGCAGATGCGCGACACCGACAAGCGCGAGACCCGCATCCTCATTCAGACCCACCCGGACGTGCTCGTCATCCCGCCCGACCCGCCGCAGTTGCTCATCAAGCTGGGCCAGGTTCGTCAAGCCATCCACGTGGCCTACTACCGCCCGCCGGTCGAGGCGCGCCGCGCTTTCACCATCTTCACAGCCTCGGCTTTCATGAAAGAAGCCGCCAACTCGCTGCTGAAGCTGCTCGAAGAGCCTCCTGAGCACACCTCGCTGATCCTGCTCACCGAAAACCCGCAGGAGCTTCTGCCCACCATCCGCTCCCGCGCTGTCGTCTACCGGCTGGGCGCAATTCCTGCCGCCGATCTGGAAGCCCTGCTCGCCCGCCGTCGCCCCGAGCTGAACCCGCGCGACCGGGCTCTGGCCGCGCGTCTGGCCGAGGGAGCCGTGGGCCGCGCCCTCTCGCTTGACCTGGGCGTTTATCTCGCCGGCCGCCAGGACGCCCTCGTTCTGCTCCGCACGGCCTTGCGTGAACCCGACTATTCGCAGCTCTTCCATGCCACCGAGGCTTACCGCGCCGGCGCCGACGGCCAGGAGAAAACCGTCCACTTGCTCCGCGCCCTCGGCAGCCTCATCGAGGACCTGCTGCTGATCGTGGCCGGAACGCCGCAGCTCATTCGCAACCTGGACATCGAAGCCGAGTTGACCCGCATGACGCAGGGGCTCAGCGTCGATTGGATCGACTCGGCCTCCCGCGCGCTCGATCAGGTCGAGCAGGGCATGCGCCGCAACCTCCTGCGCTCTCTTTCGCTCGACGCCATGGCCGTCAGCCTGGGCCGCAACGAGTGAGCCTCTGCGTCAATCGACATTTTGATTCGTCTCGCCGGATTCCAAGAAAAAAGCAACCCGGGCCCCCACACCGCGCATCTTTTCAGTACAATCATCCCCAGCCACCAACCGGAACCTGGAGTTTCAAAGCGCCGAACGGCCAGCCAGCTTCACTTCCGTCAAGGCTGAAAGCTAATCGAAAGCCAGTTTGTTCACTTCCCCCTGGAGAATTTCCGATCAATGACCACTAAACCGGCTCTGCCAAGAAACACGAAACCATCTCTACCCGCCTGTAAACAGGCCGCCCTGTTGCCCGCCCGCCCCCAGGCGCGCACCCGCAAGCGGCCAGCCAGTATCGCACCGTTCCGCCTGCGGCCTTATGGTCAGGAACACGAGCCACCCGTGCGGAACGCCGAACTCTTCTACCTGCAAAAGCAAATTCAGGCGCAGACGCCCATGGTCATCGTGCTCGATGACGGAGAGGTGCTTGAGGGCTGCATCGAATGGTACGACCGCAATGTTCTCAAGCTCCGCGGACACGCCAAGACCATGGTCTACAAATCCGCCATCAAATACATGTACAAGCTGGGCGACACCGGACAGTGAAAAGCAGGGATTAGGGATTAGGGACTAGGGTTTAGGGTTTAGGGAACAGAGAGTGTTTCAAAAATCCGCTTCGTGTCAGGGCACGACTTCAGTCGTGCCGAAAACAAGCCGGAAAAGCAAAGGGCTTTAGCCCCGGATCTGGTCGATCCAACCCTGCGAATTCGCTTTTTTACAAACTGGAAATTCAGATACGCGTAGCCTAAAGCCTAGTCCCTAACCCCTACCCCCTAATCCCTATCCCCTAGCTTTCTCTTCCCCGCCCTCAGCAGCCGGTCGCGGATGGCCGCGCCGATTCCTTCGGCTGGCGGCAGCGGGCACAAAATCACCGTGCAATCCTCGCTGTCCAGCGCCCGCAGCCCGGCATAGAGCTTCCGCGCCATCTCTTTCGGAGCCGCCCAGCGTCCCCAGGCGAAGACCACCTCGACCCCGGCCGGCGCAGCCAGTTCGGCTGGCAACATCACACCCACGCGCTCGCCGTCCTGGCCCTGCGCAGCCTCCACCAGCCGCGCTCCCAGCTCAGGCAGCTCGCCCTCAATCAGCAGCAGCCGCGCCTTGGGCGCATAGTGCCGCAGCCCCACTCCCGGCGAGGGCATCGCCTCCCTCGGCTTGGCGGCCAGCGCCGCGCTGTCATGGAAGACTTCAACCGCCCCGGCAATCTCTTGAATCTGGATTCTCGTCACCGCGCCCGGACGATAGATCATCATCGGGCTTTGGCAGGGGTCCAGCACCGTGGATTCGACCCCGTGCTCGGCTGGTCCCGCGTCCACCACCGCGTCGATCCGCCCGTCCAGGTCAGCCAGAACATGCGCGGCGGTGGTGGGGCTGGTGTGGCCAAAAGTGTTGGCGCTGGGTGCGGCCACCGGGACCCCGGTCCGCCGGATCAGCTCCGCCGCCACCGGATGCGAGGGCATCCGCACTCCCACCAGCGACCGCCCCGCCGTCACCACGTCGGGCACTGCCTCGGTCCGCGGCAGCAGCAGCGTCAGCGGACCCGGCCAGTAGGCCTCCATCAGCTTGCGCGCCCTGTCGGGAACGTCGCGCACCAAGCCTTTCATCATCGCCGCTGCACCATTGGGCCCGGCCACATGCACAATCACCGGGTCCCACTTCGGCCGCTGCTTGGCCACAAAAATCCGCGCCACCGCATCCGCGTCAAACGCATTTGTACCTAGGCCATAGACGGTTTCGGTGGGCATCGCCACCAGCCCTCCGCCGCGCAATATCTCCGCCGCCTGATCCAGCGCCCGCGCGGCTTCGGGCGTCTCCAGATGCTTGGGATCCACAACCAATCTCAGTGTCTTCACTCCTTTATTGTCGCCCCTTGCCGCGCCACAAGCCACTTGCCGTATACTCGCTTTTTACCATGCCCATCGAAACCGAAATCAAATTCCGCGTCGACGACCAAGCCGCCCTCGCCCAACGCCTTCAAGCCGCCGGCTTCCGCCTGCAAACCCCGCGCGCTTTCGAGAGCAACGTCCTCTACGACACGCCCAGCCGCGAAATGCGCGCCCGCACGGAGATTCTGCGCATCCGCAGCTATGCCGGCCGCTGGACCGTCACCCACAAGCGCTTGCCAGAGGTTGGTCCCGGCGAGGATCGCCACAAGCATCGCATCGAAATCGAAACCGAAGTCGCCGACGGCGAGGCGCTGGCCACAATCTTCCTTTCGCTCGGCCTGACCGCCGCTTTCCGCTACGAAAAATGGCGCGCCGAGTGGACCGACGGCGAGGGCCATTGCGTGGTGGACGAAACCCCCATCGGGAACTACGCCGAGTTGGAAGGCTCTGCCGCGTGGATCGACCGCTCCGCCGCCCTTTTGGGCGTTGATCCGGCCCAGTACAGCACTCTCAGCTACGGCCGCCTCTTCGACCTCTGGCGCGACGAGCACCACTCAAATGCGCAGGACCTCACCTTCGCCGCCATCGCACAGGCCAGCTAGAGCGAAACCAGAGTCGGTGTACCCCGAAACCACATCATTCAAGTCCATGCGACCATCAGGGAGCGGCGACCTGCCACGAACTAATCAAGGCATAGCAACTCTGGTTTCGCTCTAGAGCATTTTCACGGATTCTGTGAATCTGGGTGCTCCACCCTCGCCGCTGTCATCCTGAGCGAAGCGAAGTCAAAGAATCTGTTTTTTGATTCCTTGCGGCTAGAGCATTTCTCCTATTGTTGTAGAGCGTGAAAAGGGAGCCGAAACCAAGCTTTCGCGTCGTCGGCAGTGAGCAGCGGCAGCAGTTCTGCGATGGCCTGATCAAGGGCTTCTTTCGTGCGAGC